>ERZ761602.1325-NODE-1325-length-45516-cov-5.394646_pt1 | contig 45516 bp, 34 predicted proteins | sample MGYA00512165_ERZ761602 | MGnify/ENA primary metagenome ERZ761602 (study PRJEB28899, sample SAMN02445085) | bioreactor sludge metagenome | biome: EBPR sludge; isolation source: Thorneside wastewater treatment plant | place: Australia: Brisbane, Thorneside...
CGAGATTTCTGCCTGTCTCGTGGGCTCGGAGATGTGTATAAGAGACAGGTGTAGCTCAGGACGAACGCGAACACGATGCGCGAGTACACCGTGTTCGAGAGCCCGAACTCGGCCGTGATCTGCGGCGCGAGCACGCTCAGCACCTGCCGGTCGAGGAAGCAGAGTGCCGCGGCGAGGAACAGCAGCGTGCACAGCACGGCGGCACGCCGGGGGCTCAGCGAGGCGGCAGGCGCGGCGGACGCCGGATCCATGCGCGCTTACAGTTCCACCGAGAACGACAGCCGCCAGCCGCCGGGGGCCCGGGGCGTCACGCGCCAGAGCCGGCTGCCGTCGGCCGAATAGCGCAGCACCTGGATTTCGCGGTTGTTGAGCACGTTGGTGCCGTTGAGCTGCACGCGCCAGTGGGTGCGCTCGCCGAACAGGGTCGCGCGGCCGGAGTAGCCGAGCAACGCGTCCACCTCGAGAATCTCCGGGCCGTAGAGCACGCGGCCGTACACCGGCCGGCCGGCGGGCGAGAGGCCCGTGACCATGCGCTGCACGCGGTTCTGGCTCTGCCACCGCACGCCGCCGCCGGCGAAGAAGCCGCGCAGCCGGCCCGAGCTGAAGCTGTAACGCGTGAAGAAGTTCGCCTTGTAGGGGCGGTTGTTGAAACCGAACGTGCCCGCATTGCGCACGTCATCGATCGCGAGCTGCATGCGCTCGACGTGCTCGGCGACGTTGACCGGGCTGTTGTTCTGGTCGACAAGCCCGGCGGGGTTGCCGAACCGCTCCAGGTAGGGCCGCACCTCGGCGAACCAGGGCTCGAACTCGGCGAAGATGTTCCCGCGCTCCAGCTTGGTGTAGGAGAAGGCGCCGGTGAACGTCCAGTTGCGCGAGGGGTTGAACTTGATGTCCGCCTCATAGCCGGTGGTGACGTCGTCCGACATGCCGTCGAGCAGCGCGCCGCCGTAGGTGCCGACGGTGCCGCCGCGCGACTTCAGGTACACGAACTTCTCGTTGGCCTCGGCCGGCGTCAGGTACGGCCGCCCGGTGGCCGGGTTGGTCGAGGTCATGAACGCGCTGATGATCCGGTCGTGGTCCACGACCACGGAGTTGACGCGGTTCACCGGGTTGCCGGGGTTCTCGCCCTTGAAGTACGTGAGCCGCGCGGAGAGCCGGTTGTCGAACAGGCGTAGCATGACGCCGGTGTCGTAGCCCTTGCCCTCGACGGGATTCGGCACGTCGAAGTTGTTCGCGATCACGCGGCGGTTGGTCATCGCCGGCGCGACGTTGGTGGCCTGGTTGGCGAACACCGAGAAGCGCGGCGTGACGTGCCAGACGACGCCCGCCGTGTAGGTGTCGAACGTCTCGCGGTTGATCGGCAGGTACTGGTCGGTGAGCACGCCGTCGCCCGCGTAGCGCTGGCCGGAGATCACGCGCGGATCGGTGGCGGCGAGCAGGGAGGCGACGCGCGTGTACGTCTCGTAGTCGTCGCGCCGGTAGCCGAGCGACAGGAACACGCGCTTGTTGAAGAACGAACTCTGCGTCGCGAACACGAAGGTGTCGGCCTCGGACTTGTTGCCCGACACGCTGCGGTCGGTGAACTCCTTCTTGTAGTCGACGCCATTGAGCCGGACGGTCCGTCCGTCGTTGAACGTGCCGGCGTACCACGCGCGGTAGTCGAGATTGGGCGAGAGGTAGGTGCGGTAATCGACGCGGTTGTTGGCGTTGCGGATGTCGGCGTTCGCGATCGGCGCGTTGGTCCGCGCGTTGACCAGCACCTGGTTTCCCTGCCGCTGCGAGTTGGTGTTCTCGCTCGTCTCCCACATCGCGAGCAGCTTGTGCTCGCCGAATTTCCGCAGGTCGAGCTGGTACAGGGCGGAGAGCCGCAGCGCCTCGTTGTTGTCGGTGTTGATCGTGCGGAGCGGCGCGCCGTCGATGTAGTACCTGCCCACATACGGATTGGCTTTCACCCCTCCGGCGCCGTCGGGGATGTAGAGGTTGGGATCGGCGGAGATCTGCGTGTCGAGGCGGAGCGCGGTGCCCTCCGCCTCCTCCTTCTGGTAGCTCAGGTCGAGGAACAGATTCCGGCCGATCGGCTGCTCGATGCGGAGGAAGAAGCGGTCGATGTCGCTCAGGCTGGTGACGCCGGGGCCGTACCCGATCTGGTAGGGCGCGACCAGGTTGGACTGGAAGGGTCCGTTGTTCGCGGCCTGCTGCGCGGTGGCGGGGAGCAGCGTCTGGAACGTGTCGCGGAAGACCGCGGGCTGCCAGCCGGGCACGACGCCGACCAGCGTGTTGAACTGCGCCGCGGTCTCGTAGAAGCTGGTGCTCGTGTAGAGGTTCATGCCGCCGAGCGTGGCGTTGATCGTGTTGGCGAAGACGTCGCCGGAATTGGTCACGAGGTAGTGGCGGTTGCCGGCGATGCGCTCGAGGCCGCGGGCGGCGGCGGCGTTGTTCGTGAGCGCGGTGGTGCCGCGGTTGTCAACGAGCCGGACGGAGTCGGGCAAGGTCTCCCAGAACGAGACGTTGTCGGCCATGTTCTGCGGCACGGACCACATGCCGGAGAGGTTGGCCCTCTCGTAGGACGCCACGATTTGCGTGCCGGCCCGCGCGAACGGAATCACGCGCACGGACCCGGTGAGGCGGTTGTCCTCGCGGTCGTCCCAGAAGCGCCAGCCTTCCTTGCGCGCGTGCATGCCCATGAGGCGGAGCGCGACGCGCTGCGGGACGACGACGACGTTGGTGTCGGTGGCGGCGCGGAAATCCTTCCAGCGCCCGTAGTGGCCGCTGAACTTGTAGTGGTTCTTCCGCACGTCGGCCTGGAGCGTCGACGTGTTGATCGAGCCGGCGGAGTTGGCGACGCCGAAGAGCACGCTGTTGGGCCCCGAGGCAAAGTCGAAGCGGCCGGTGTTGTACGCGTCGACGGGCATGCGCGACCGGAAGAAATCCGTCAGCGCGGAACCGAGCAGCCCGCGATTGTTGATCCGCGTGCCCTGCAGGCCGGCATCGACGTAGAACATCGTCGGGTCGGGACGGTTCTGGTCGTAATCGAGGTTCGAGTTCACGCCGTACTCGAGCACCTTCGCGAGGGACGTGGCGCCCAGGTCCCGGAGAAATTCCTCGGTGAACACGTTGACCGTCGATGCGGAATCCATGAGCCGCGTGTTGAAGCGGCTCGCCGCCAGCGAATCGCCGGCCGCGTAACCCACGTCGCGCTCCGACGCGACGGAGAACGGACTGAGCACGATGGCCTCGGAGTCGCGCGCGGGCGTGGCCGAAGTGGAAGCGCCGGGAGCGGGCTCGGCGGAGAAGGTGGAAAGGGCCGCCGCCAAGAACAGGGCGCCAGCGAAGAAACCGTCGGAAACCAGAGCAGACCGATGGCACGGAAGCACAACAGGGGTTTTCATGGTGGGGTGAGAGGCCGCGCGCCGGATTCTTGCTGGGGTCAGAGCCGTGCGCTGTGTTCTACTATTTTGAACACCCGTCGTTTTTCTTGAACGAATCGCCCCAGATCAAGCCGAAACGTTCCAGAAAGTCGGTTGACCATTCAATTGGGTTGAACAGAAAGGCGGGCAGATGAGTTTGATTCAATCCGTCGACAAAGCCTTGCGCCTGCTCCAGGCGCTGGATGCGCACGGCGGCTGGATGGGCGTGCGCGAGCTGGCGCGCACGGTGGGCATGACGCCGCCCACGACCCACAACCTGCTGAAGACCCTGCAGGCGCGGAGTTTCGTCGAGGCGAATGCGGAGACCAAGCAGTACCGCCTGGGCCTGGCGGCGATTCGCATGGGTGAGGGTTCGAATCCCCTGAACAGCATGCGGGATTTCTGCCGGCCTTACATCGAGGCGCTCGCCCACGAGTTCGACGAGACCGTGATCGTGCTGACCTGGCGCGACGACGAGGCGCTGGTGGTCGACTGGATCCAGGCCGATCATCCCCTCTCGGTGACGCACAATCACGGGGTGATCGAGCATCCGCTGATTTTCGCCTCCGGCCGCGTGCTCCTGGCGTTTCAGTCCCGCAGCGCGCAACTGCGCTACGCCGCGCGGGAGGATCTCGGCCGGCTCAGTCCCAATTCACCCGTGACGGTCGAGGACATGACCGCGCTGCTCGACCAGATTGCGCGGGACGGGTTCGCGGTGACCAAGAACGTGCTGAACAGCGGCATCGCCGCCGTGGCCGTGCCGGTTTTCGACGCGAATCGCCAGGCGATCCTTGCGATCGGCTGCAGCGCTCCGATTTCGCGCAGCACGGACGAGCAGATCGCCGCCGTGCTCGTGCGGCTCCGGGAGATCGCCGGGGTGATGACGCAGAAGCTCAACGGCCAGCCGCCCGCGCCCACCGCGCCGGCGCTCGCCTGAGCCTGGGTAAAAACAACTACGCAGTTTCTGCGGACTGTTACCGATAGGAGGAGGGCACGTCTTCGCTTCCGCCCTCGTCCACCCCGGCCGGCATGCCCTCCCGCTCCTTCCCGCGTTGCATGAATTCCATTCCGCGTCTTCTCGCTCTCCTCGCGGCCCCCTTCGCCGCTTCGCTGGCCGGCCAGACGCCCAGCGTCGCCAATCTCTCCACGCGCGCCCAGGTGGGCACCGGCGGCGATATTCTCATCACCGGCTTCAACATCGGGCCGGGCGCGAACAAGACGGTCCTGATCCGCGCGACGGGCCCCGCGCTCGCCGGTTTCGAGGTCGGCGGCACGCTGGCCGATCCCCGGCTGGAACTTTACTCCGGCGCGACCCGCATGGCGGAGAACGACAACTGGAGCACGCCGGTCGGAAGCGCTACCCCCGTCGTCGCGGCCGATTTCTCCGCCGTCGGCGCGTTCGGGCTCACCGCCGGCTCCCGCGACGCCGCGCTCAAGGTCACGCTCGCTCCCGGCCCCTACACCGCGCAGGTGTCCGGAGTCGGCAACGGCACGGGCGTCGCGTTGATCGAGGTCTACGAAGTCGGCGCGCTCAACGCCCGGCTCACCAACATCTCCACCCGCGCCCTGGTCGGCACCGGCGACAACATCCTCATCCCCGGACTCTCCGTCTCGCCGGGCAGCGGCACGCGGCGACTGCTCATCCGCGCCGCCGGTCCGACGCTGGGCACCCTCGGCGTCGGCGGAGCGCTCGCCGACCCCACGCTCACCGTGCTCAGCGGCACCACCGTGGTCGCAAGCAACAACGATTGGGGCACCCCCGTGGGCGCGGGCGCCGCCACCCCGGCCACCCTCCAGGCGGCGTTCACGCAGGCCGGCGCATTCCAGTTCGCCGGCGGCAGCCGCGACTCGGCGGTCCTGGCGGACATCGGCCCCGGTAACTACACGATCCAGGTCAGCGGGGTCGGCAACACCAGCGGTGTCGCGCTCGTCGAGGTGTACGACATCTCCCCGGCGGGTCCCGCGGTGGTCTCGCTCGCCACCCCGAAAGCCAGCGCCAACGAGGCCGGCGCCACCGGCGAATTCATCATCAGCCGCGCCGGCGATATCTTCGCCCCGCTGACCGTGAACTATGGCGTGAGCGGCAGCGCGACCAACGGGCTCGATTACCCGCCGCTCACGGGCACGATCACGATCCCGGCCGGCGCCGCGAGCGTGAGCCTCCCGCTCCTGCCGCTGGCAGACACCACCGTGGAAGCGACGGAGTCAGTCACGCTCACCCTCGGCCCCGGCGGCAATTATACGCTCGGCGCCGCCATCTCCGGCACCGTGACGATCGCCGACAGTCCCGGCACGCTTTACGTCGCGACGCTTCGGCCGTCCTCCGCGGCCGCCGGTTCCGCCGCGAGCGGGCTGGCCACCCTCGTGCTCAGCGCGAGCGGGACGGTCGCGACGGTCAACGTCACGTTCTCCAATCTCAGCTCCGGCCAGGTCGGCGCCCACCTCTTCCTCGGCAACAGCACCTCCGCGGGCGACTACGTGCTCAACCTGCCGCTCGGCCAGGTCGGTGGCGTGCCGTGGAACATCGGCCCCACGGCCACGTACACCAGCGCGCAAATCCTGGACGCGCTGCGCAACGGCCTCATCTACGTCGGCCTCGACACCGCCCAACATCCCGCGGGCGAGCTGCGCGGCGCCTTCCTCGGCGCCCTCGGGTCGCAGACGTTCACGCCGCCGGCGCCCGCGCCGTCCGTCGCGCTGGGCAACCTCTCGGCCCAGGAGGCCGCCCGGCTGCTTCACCAGGGGACGTTCGGTCCGCGCCAGGCGGAGATCGACGCCCTCACGGGTGGCAGCGTCACCGCGTGGATCGACGCGCAGATGGCTCTCCCCGCGACCAGCCATCTTGCCCGCACGCTGGCCGAGGTGGCGTACCAGCCGGCCACGAACCCGCCGGAGAACGTGCCCACCCCCGCCCACCGGCAATACGCATGGTACTACAACGCGATCCAGGGCCCGGACCAGCTCCGGCAGCGGGTCGCGTTTGCCCTCAGCCAGATCCTCGTCGTCTCCGACGCGACGCTCGCCGGCCAGACCTTCGCAGGGCCGCTGGCGAACTACTACGACCTGCTCGTCAACGGGGCGTTCGGCAATTACCGCACGCTGCTCGAACAAGTCTCGCTGAGCCCGGTGATGGGCACGTACCTGAGCCACCTGCGCAACGCCAGGGCCGATCCCGTCGCCGGCACGAACCCCGACGAGAACTACGCGCGCGAGGTGATGCAGTTGTTCACCATCGGCCTCGTGCAACTGCAGCCGGACGGCACGCTGAAGCTCGACGGCCAGGGCCTGCCGATTCCGACCTACACCCAGGCCACCATCACCGAGATGGCGAAAATCTTCACCGGCTGGGGCTTTTTCTCGACGGCCGCCAACCCGAACTTCCGCCGGTCTCCCGCCAACTACCTCACGCCGATGATGCTGTACCCGGCGTTCCACGAGCCGGCGGCGAAGAACCTGGCCCCGATCACGAGCACCCCGATTCCCGCCAACCTCGGCGGCACCGAGGACCTGAAGCGCGCGCTCGACCTGCTGTTCAACCATCCGAACACGGCGCCTTTCGTCTCGAAGCAGCTCATCCAGCGGCTCGTCACCGCCAATCCCAGCCCGGCCTACGTGTACCGCGTCGCGCAGAAGTTCGAGAACAACGGCTCCGGCGTGCGCGGCGACCTCGGCGCCGTCGTGCGCGCGATCCTCACCGACTACGAGGCGCGCTCCGCGGCGGTGATCGACGATCCGGGCTACGGCAAGCTGCGCGAACCGCTGCTGCGCCTGACCGCACTGCTGCGCACGTTCGGCGCCACCTCGGCCAGCGGGCACTACATCGTCGGGCTAGGCAACGTCGACCCCGACCTCGCCCAGGCGCCGCTGCGATCGCCGAGCGTGTTCAACTTCTTCGAGCCGGGCTATGTCTTCCCCGGACCGCTCGCCGCGGCGGGCCTCGTCGCGCCCGAGTTCCAGATCACCAACGACACGACCGCGATCAGCACGGCGAACTACTACCGCGCCACGATCTTTCGCACCGCCGGCACCGGCGTGAACGCGCCCAACACCGCCGTGCTGAACCTCACCGCCGAACAGGCGCTCGCCGGCAACGTACCCGCCCTCCTCGACCGGCTGAGCCTGCTCATGACCTCGGGCCAGCTCACGCCTGCCGCGCGCACCCGCGTGACCAACGCCCTCGCCGCCCTCAACGCCAACACGTCCGCACTCGAACGCGTGCAGACCGCCCTCCTGCTCATCGCCACCAGTCCCGACGGCGCCACCCAGCGCTGACCCCGCTCCCATGAATTCCCGCCGCCAGTTCATCGGCCAGTGCTGCGCCGCCGTCGGCGCGACCGGCATGCTTTCCACGCTCACGCAGCTCCGCGCCACGGCCGCGGCCGCGAGCCTTTCGTCCGCGCCGTTGGGCCCCGCCCGCGCCGGCGCCGTGCCCGCGGACTACCGCGCCCTGGTCTGCGTCTTCCTCAACGGCGGCAACGACGCGTCCAATCTCATTGTTCCGACCGGCAGCGGCTATGCGGCCTACGCCACCGCGCGTTCCGTGCTGGCGCTGCCGCAGGCGAACATCCTGCCACTCAACCCCAAGACCTCGGACGGCCGCACCTTCGGCCTGCATCCGAGCCTCGCGACGGTCCACAACCTCTTCAGCAGCGGCAAGGCCGCCGTGCTCGCCAACGTCGGCACGCTCGTCGAGCCCACCACCCGCGCCCAGTACCAGGCCGGCACGGTCAAGCTGCCGCCCCAGTTGTTCTCGCACAACGACCAGCAGGTCCAGTGGCAGAGCTCGGTGCCCGACCGGCCGTTCACCACCGGCTGGGGCGGGCGGACCGCCGACCTCCTGAATTCGCTCAACAGCAACAACCAGGTCTCGATGTCGGTCACGTTGAACGGATTCAACAACCTGCAGGTCGGCGACCAGGTGGTGCAGCTCGCCGTCAACCCCGCCTCCGCCGCCGCGCCGAAGGGCGGGCCCGTGGTGTTTTCCAACACCACCGGCGGCAACAACCCGGCCCGTTACGCCGCCCAGAAGGACCTTTTCGCGGGAGCCAACGCGAACCTCTTCGCCGCCGCGTTCGGCACGCTTTCGAAGGAGGCCATCGACACCAGCGAACTGCTCGGCAGCGTGCTGGCCTCGTCGCCCAAGCTCGCGACCGCGTTTCCCGCCACCTCGCTCGGCAACCAGCTCAAGGCGATCGCGCATCTCATTTCGGTTTCGAGCAACCTCGGACTGCGCCGCCAGGTGTTCTTCACGCGCATCGGCGGCTGGGACACGCATGCCGACCAGGTCGACGAGGTCGACAAAGCGCTCGGCGCGCACGCCGACCTGCTGCGCCAGGTGAGCGAGGGGATGACGGCGTTCTACAACGCCACCGTCGAGCTGGGCTGCGCCGACCGCGTCACGACCTTCACCGCCTCCGACTTCGGCCGCACCTACGGCTCCAACGGCGACGGCTCCGACCACGGCTGGGGCAGCCACCACCTGGTGGTGGGCGGCGCGGTGAAAGGCGGCGACATCTACGGCCGCATGCCCACGCTCACGATCGGCGGGCCCGACGACACCACCAACGGCCGCTGGATTCCCACCACGAGCGTCGACGAGTACGGCGCCACACTCGCGCGGTGGTTCGGCGTGAGCGAAACCAACCTGAGCGTCGCCTTCCCGAACATCGGCCGCTTCGCCAAGCCGAACCTCGGCTTCGTGTAGGACCGGTTCGGCTTCCCCGCGGAAGCGCGGCGTTCGCGGGCCGCCACCGCCGCCGCGCTACCCGGATATCCGGGACGCCACCTGCGCTTTACTCAGCCGCAGTTTCATACTCATTAGTCCTGACCGTCCTCCAGCCCTGCTCCGCCTCCCCCCGCGTCGCATGAACTCGTCCCGCCTCGCCTGCGCCCTCGGCGCCGCCCTGCTGCTCGCCGCCGCCCCCGGCCTCCGCGCCCAAGCCCCCGGCCTCGCCAATCTCTCGACCCGCGCCCAGATCGGCACGGGCGCGAACATCCTCATCGCGGGCCTCACCATCGGCCCGGGCGGACCGAAGACGGTGCTGCTGCGCGCCGCCGGCCCCACGCTGGGTGCGGCGCCCTTCAATGTCCCCGGCGTCCTGGCCGATCCGCGGCTCGAGGTGTTCGCCGGCGCCACCCGCATCGCCGAGAACGACAACTGGAGCACGCCCGTGGCCGGCGCGACGCCCGTGACCGCCGCGACTTTCGCCGCGGTGGGCGCGTTCGGGTTCGGCGCCAACTCCCGCGACGCCGCGCTGCTTATCACCCTCGATCCCGGCAGCTACACCGTTCAAGTCAGCGGCGTGAACAACGCCACCGGCGTCGCCATCGTCGAGGCTTACGACGCGGGCACCACCGGCGGCCGGCTCGTGAACCTCTCCGCCCGCGCCTCCGTCGGCACCGGCACCAACATCCTCATTCCCGGCATCGTCATTCCGCCCGGGGCCGGCTCCCGCCGGCTGCTCATCCGCGCCGCCGGCCCCACCCTGGGGACCCTCGGCGTCACGGGCGCCCTCGCCGATCCCCAGCTGCTCGTGGCCAACGCCGCCGGCACGCCCGCGTTCACGATCAGCAACGACAACTGGGCCACGCCCGCCGGCGCCGCGGCGCTGCCCGAGGATGTCCTCAGCGCCGCCTTCGCCGCGGCCGGCGCGTTCACCTTCGCCCCCGCCAGCCGCGACGCCGCCGTGATGGTCGACCTGCCGCCCGGCAGCTACACGATCCAGACGAGCGGCGTGAACAACGGCACCGGCGTCGGGCTCGTCGAGGTCTACGATCTCACCCCCGCCACCCCCTCGGTCGTCACGCTCGTCGCCAGCCGCCCCACGAGCGACGAGTCGGGCACCCAGCCGGGCGAGTTCACGTTCACGCGCACCGGCGACACGCTCGCGGCGCTCACCGTGCGGTATGGCGTCGGCGGTTCCGCGGTCAACGGCTTCGACTATCCCACCCTCGGTGGCACGGTCACGATTCCCGCGGGGGCCACGTCGGTGAAGCTGCCGCTCGTGCCCAATCCCGACGTGCAGAACGAGGGCACCGACACCGTCACGCTCACGCTCGCCACCGGCCTCGGGTACACGATCGGCGGGCAAAACAGCGCCACCGTCACGATCGCCGACAGCCCCGCGACGCTGTACGTCGCGACCCTGCGCCCTGAGGCCGGTGCGACCGGCTCCACCTCGTCCGGCACCGCGACGATCCTCGTCAGCAATTCCGGCACGCTCGCGAGCATCAACGTGACGTTCTCCAACCTGAGTTCCGCCCAGGTCTCGGCCCACCTGCGCATCAGCCCCACCGGCGACTATCTCGTCGGCCTGCCCTCGGGGCAGGTCACGGGCGCGCAGTGGTCGTTCACGCCGGTCGGACCCTACAGCAGCGCGGACCTGCTCAACGCGCTGAAATCGGGCAACGTCTACGTCGGCATCGACACGGCGAATTACCCGCAGGGCGAGGTGCGCGGCGCCTTCGTGCAGGGCGCGGGCTCGCGCGTGTTCACGCCGCCCGCCGCGCCGCCCGCCGTGCCGCTCACCAACGTCACCGCGACCGACGCCGCCCGTTTCCTGACCCAGGCGACCTTCGGGCCGACGCGGGCCGAGATCGACGCCCTCACCGGCCAGAACCTCGACGCGTGGATCACGGCGCAACTCGCGCTCCCCTTCACGTCGCATCGCACGGCCATCGTCGACGACCGCACGCGCTATGGCGGCAGCCCGAGCGTGACCAACTTCAACGCCATCCATCCGCCGAATCGCCAGGCCGCGTGGTGGAAGGTGTCGCTCACCGCGCCGGACCAGCTCCGGCAGCGGGTGGCGTTCGCCCTCAGCCAGATCTTCGTGGTCTCCGACGTGAGTCTGGGCGACGACAGCCGCTCGGAGCCGCTCGCCCATTACTACGACCTGCTCGGCAACGGCGCCTTCGGCGACTTCCGCACCCTGCTCGAGCAGATCACGCTGAATCCGATGATGGCCGAGTACCTCAGCTCGCTGCGGAACTCGAAGGCCGACCCGGCCACCGGCACGACCCCGGACGAGAACTACGCGCGCGAGATCATGCAGTTGTTCACGATCGGGCTGAACCTGCTCCAGCCCGATGGCACGCTCATCGTCGGCGACGACGGCCTCCCGATCCCCACCTACACCCAGCGCACCATCACGGAAATGGCGAAGGTGTTCACCGGCTGGGCGTATCCCTCGGCGTCGCTCACGCTGAATTCCTTCCGCACCGCCGGGCGCAACTACTTCAGCCCGCTCCAGCTCTTCCCGATCGCGCACGACGACACCGCCAAGGACCTCAGTCCGGTGCTCGCGACGCCGATCCCGGCCGGCCAGGGCGGCCAGCGCGACCTGCAGCTCGCGCTCGATGCGCTCGTGGGACACCCGAACACCGGGCCGTTCATCGCCCGCCGGTTGATCCAGCGGCTCGTCACCAGCAACCCCAGCCCCGCCTACGTCTACCGCGTGGCGGAGAAATTCCGCGACGACGGCACCGGCAAGCGCGGCAACCTCGGCGCCGTGGTCCGCGCGATCCTCACCGACTACGAGGCGCGCTCGCCCGTGATCGCCGCCAATCCGTCGTTCGGCAAACTCAAGGAGCCGATCCTGCGGGTCTCGGGCTTCCTGCGGGCGTTCAACGCGCGGGCCGAGACCGGCCGCTTTTCCGGCCACTTCGTGACGCTCAGCGGCGCCCCGATCACGAGTGCGACGACGTACAACTCGTCGCTGCCGGCGCCGGTCACGATCACCTCGTCTACCAACCTCACCAATCCGCAGAGCTCGTTCGCGCAGGCCGCGCTTCGTTCGCCGACGGTGTTCAACTTCTTCAGCCCCGACTACGTGCTCCCGGGCGCCGTCGCCGCGGCGGGCCTCGTCGCACCGGAGTTCGAAATCACCGACGACACCTACGCGACGCTCGTGCCGAACGGGCTGCGGACATTCATCTTTGCCAACAACGTGCCCGCCGCGAACGCGACGGCGACACAGCTCCAGCAGGCCAGCGCCACGCTCATGCCGGACTACGCCTACGAGCAGACGCTCCTCGGCAACGTCCCGGCGCTGCTCGATCACCTCAGCCTGCTGCTCGCCTCCGGCAATCTCACCGCCGACGCCCGCACCCGCATCACCACCGGCCTCGCCGCGCTGCCCGCCAACACCTCCACCCTCGATCGCGTGCGCAGCGCCGTGCTGATGGTGATGACCTCGCCGCAGGCGTCCATCCAGCGCTGATCCCCGCGTCCCGACCCTCTGCCTTCCGCCGCCATGTCCTCCGACCTCTCCCGCCGCCAGTTCCTCGGCTCCGCCTGCTGCGCCGCCGTCGGTGCCACCGGGTTGCTTTCCTCGCTCGCCAGCCTGCGGCTCATGGGGGCCGTCGCGAGCCCGGCCAATGGCCCGCAGCTTCCCGCCCGCGCCGGCGCGCTGCCGTCGGACTACAAGGCGCTCGTCTGCCTCTTCCTGAACGGCGGCAACGACGCCAACAACCTCGTCATCCCGAACGACGACCCCGGCTACAACGCCTACGTGGCGGCCCGCTCCAATCTCGCGCTCCCGCGCACCGGGCTGCTGCCGATCGCGCCGAAGACGCCCGACGGCCGCGCCTGGGCGCTGCACGCCGCGGTGCCCGAGCTGCAGGGCCTGTTCGGCGCGGGCCGGGCCGCGCTGCTCGCCAACGTCGGCACGCTGGTCTATCCGACCACGCGCGCCCAGTACCTCGCCAACTCGGTCCCGCTCCCGCGGCAGTTGTTCTCGCACAGCGACCAGCAGGTGCAGTGGCAGAACAGCGTGCCCGACAAGCCCAGCACCACCGGCTGGGGCGGCCGGCTCGCCGATCTCGTCAACGCGTTTAACTCGAACAACGAGATCTCGATGTCGATCAGCCTCGCGGGAAAAAACTACTTCCAGGTTGGCCGCGTCGTGAACCAGTACTCCGTCGGCACCGGTGGCGCCGTCACGCTCTCCGGCAGCACCGCCACCTCGGGCGCGGATTTTGCGCGGTTCCAGACGCAGAAGGATCTCTTCGGCCAGGCGCAGTCCGCGCTGTTCGAGGCGGCCTTCGCCGGCATCTCCCGGAGCGCGATCACCGACGCCGAGCTGCTCAACGCGGTGCTCAGCCGCTCGACGCCGATCGCGACCGCCTTCCCCAACACCACCGCCGGCAACCAGCTCCGCATGGCGGCCCGGCTCATCGCCGCCGCGCCGAACCTCGGGCTGAAACGGCAGGTGTTCTTCGTCCAGCTCGGCGGCTGGGACACCCACGCCGCCCAGTTGCTTAACACCGCCCCGACCACCGGGGCGCACGCCGGCCTGCTGGCGCAGGTGAGCCAGGCCGTCGACGCCTTCTACAAGGCCACGGTCGAACTCGGGGCCGCCGAGCAGGTCACGCTGTTCACCACCTCGGATTTCGGACGCACGTATCGCTCGAACGGTGACGGTTCCGACCACGGCTGGGGCAACCACCAGTTCATCGTGGGCGGCGCGGTGAAGGGCGGCGACATCTACGGCCGCATGCCGGTGCTCACGGTGGGCGGGCCCGATGATACGACGCAGGGCCGGTGGATTCCGACGACCAGCGTCGACGAGTTCGCCGCCACGCTCGCCACCTGGTTCGGCGTGAGCCCCACCGACTTGTCGACCGTCCTGCCCAACATCGGGCGCTTCGCGAAACCCAACCTCGGGTTCCTGTGAGGGTGCCGGGACCGCGTTCCGGCGCGCCGGGTTGCCCTCCCGCCCCGGCGTCCCCGCTCGCCCGATGAAGCGCATCGTCGCCGGCGCCGTCGCGTTCGCCGTCCTGCTGCTCCTCGTCGTGCTCGCGCCCTGGCGGCAGCCGCCGCCAACGCCGTCGCCAGTGGCGGCGAATCCGGCCATCGGTCCATCCCCGGGCCTCGGGCAGCCGGAGCCGTCACCCGCCGTCCCGCCGCCCCCGCCGGAACGTTCGACGCTCGCCGACGCGCTGAACGCCCCGGGCGGCGAAATCCACGCCGACCTGAAGATCGTGGCGGGCGTGCTCGAGACGTTTCGCTCGAATTTCCTCCAGACCGGCAATCCCGCGGGAAACAACGCCGAGATCACCGCCACGCTGACCGGCCGCAACCGCCTCCGGCTCGCGCTCATTCCTGCCGACCACCCGGCGATCAACCGGGAGGGCGAACTCTGCGACCGCTGGGGCACGCCGTTTTTCTTTCACGCCGAAAGCGCGACCCGGATGGGGATTCGCAGCGCCGGCCCCGATCGCAGGATGTGGAGCGAGGACGACGTCGTCCTGGAGCCCTAGGAGCAGATTCAATGATTCTGTAGCCAAACCTGAGCGCAAGGTCGCAATGGAACGCGACGTTTCGCCACGTTTTCCTTCGCGAGTCTTTGCTCTCCTTCGCGTCTTTGCGTTTCGGATCCCGCCCCGATCGGCTACGATTTTGCCTGAGGCGCACTAGACAAACGATTCACTTGGGTGGAGCCGCCTGTCCCCAGGCGGCTGACGTGCGAAGGACCGGTTCGCAGCGGCTTGAGGACAAGCCGCTCACCTTTCATTGCGGCCGTTCTCATGACTGATTTGAAGCCCCGCTGCACGCGTCCGGCTCAGAGCCACCGCTGCAGCGCCGTTCGCAGTTTCTCCCGCGCGCGATGGATCCGGGTTTCCACGGCCTTCGGCGTGGCACCCACTGCCACGGCGATCTCGGCGTGCGACATCTGCTCGTACTCGAACAACACGATTGCCTCGCGCAGCTCGCCGGGAAGCGCCGCGACGGCCGCGCGCACGGCGGCGGCGCGCTCCTGTGCCACCAACCGGTTCGCACCCGCTGCGTCCTCCGCTCGGTCGGTTTCGGACACCGCGCTTCCCTCACTCCACTCGACCGTCGGCCGGCGCCGCCACCAGCGGAGCCGGTTGCGCGCAAGATTGATCGCAATCGAGAACAGCCAGGGCCGCACCGCCGCGTCGCGGCGGAACCGGCCGCGCTGCTGCCAGACGCGCACGAACGTTTCCTGCGCGAGCTCCTCGGCCTCGCTCGCATTCGACACCAGCCGGGCGATGACCGCCTTCACCGGCCGCTCCCAGCGCGCCATCAGCGCGCCGAACGCCGCCTCGTCTCCCGCCTGCACGCGCCGCATCAGCTCCGCGTCGTCGTCCGGAGTTCCGCGCGCGGGAGGATCGACCGGCATGGAATCAGTGCCGATGCGCGTTGAGCCCAAGGTCCGGAGCCGCCCGGTGATCGAAGTCCGCGATCCGCGGCAGCACGAGGGCCAGGTAGCGCCGCCCCTGCTCCGGCGCCATCTGCGCCGCCACCTCGCGCACGTGGACGGCGATCGCGGATTCGCACACCTGCCGCAGTTCCTCGACCCTGCGGTCCGCCGCGGCCAGCGCGGCGGCTTCGGCGCCCGGCGCGGCCTTGAGCTGGTTCCGCCGGATCGCGGCCTCCTGGATCGCGAGGCAATGCTGTTCGCAGACCACGGCGTACGCCTCGTGCAGCCGGCGGACTTCCGCAAACTGCGCGTCGCTCAGTTGGAAATCGGTGCGCAGCCAGGTGAGTGCGTCGCGGCGGGCGAGCGCGTCCCGGACGTCGCCGTCACGGCCGATCCGATACGTCGTCCATCCCGCCGCGCCCGCCACCACCGCCAGCAGCACCAGCGTTTTCCAGAGATGTCTCATTGCGACCGGCCCCGCGTTCAAGGCCGCAGCCCCGCCTGCACGCGCGGATCGAGGGCCACCAGGTAGGCCGTCACCATCGCCTCGCGCTCGGCCGCGACCCGGGCCTCCGCTGCCGCATGTCCGGTCCAGCCCGCGGCGCCCGCCACCGCGACGGCCGCGACCGACCAGGCCACGCCGTGCGCCCGCAGGTAGCCCGCCCAGGTGTCGCGCGAGCGCTGCGCCACCCGGCGCCAGACCGCGGACCTGAAGCCGGGATCGGACGGCGGATTCACGCGCCAGTGCTGCAGGGTGGCGGAAAGCGGATCGGGCGGTTCGGGCAGGGCCATGGCGACGGGTTTTCCCACTATAACCCGGTCCGCGGAAAATCCCGCAAAGTTTTTCGAGGGATTTCTCGGGCGGCGGGTTAATGCCCCCTGAACTCATCATGCACCTCAAGTCCCTCCTCCTCGCCGTCCTCGCCTTCTGCTCGGCTCCGCTCTTCGCCGCCGAACCGGCGCCCTCCCTCGAAAACTATCCGCTCAAGACCTGCGTCGTCTCCGACGAACCGCTCGGCAGCATGGGCGACGCCATCAAGTACGTGCACCGCGAAGCCGGCAAACCCGACCGCCTCGTGCTCTTCTGCTGCGAGGGCTGCATCGAGGATTTCAAGGGCGACCCCGCGAAGTTCCTCGCCAAGCTCGACGCCGCCGCGAAGGGCAGGGCCGGCAAGAAGTCCGGCGCCAACGCGAAGGACGGAAGCAAGGGCAAGTCCTGATCGGAGCCTCTCCGTCCGGTCCATGTCCGCCCGCCTCCTGGCCGTCGTCCTCGCCACCGCCTGCGGCCTCCCGCTGCCGGCGGCGGAGGCGCCTGACCTGCTCGCCACCGTGTCCGACGCGCCCCAGGTGGAGGCGGCGCGGAAGCGGATAGACGCGGCCCTCGCCCGCGTGGGCACCGCCGGCCGGCTCGCCGATCCGGAGATCGAGGCGATGGGCTCGCGGGTCAGCGGCGGCGCGATGGGCGAGGACCGCGACATGTGGGAACTCACCGTGCGGCAGCCGCTCCCCCGCCGGGGAGAACGCGAGGCCGACCGCGCGCGGGCCGGGGCCGCGGTGACCCTCGCCGAGGCGGAGTACGCCCTCGTCGCCGGCGAACTCGCGGCGGAGGTCGCCATGGCGCTGGCCGAAGCCGACGGCGCCGACGCCCGGCTCCGCCTGATCCGCACGCAACGCGACCGGATGGAGGTGGTGCTCCAGACGATCGAGGCCCGCCTCGCGTCCGGCCTCGCCCCGCGGATCGCCGACCGGCTCACGGTGCAGTCGCGCCTCGCCGCGATGGACCTGATGCTCGAGGAAACCCGCCGCCAGGCCGAGGATGCCCGCGCCGACGCCCGCGGCCGGCTCGCCCTCGCCCCCGACGCCCCCCTGCCCGGTTTCGCCGCGCCGGCCGCCGCGGAAATCCACGCGGCCGACGCCGCCACGGTGGCCGTGGCGGACGCCCGGGCGGCCGAAGCCGGCGCCATGGGGCGCATGGCGCGCGCAGGCGGCCGGCCCATGACGGCCGTCGGCGTTCGCTTCGAACGCGAGCGCAGCAGCCGGGGCAATCAGGATACGATCGGCCTCGCCCTTTCCTCGGAGATCCCCTGGCGCGGCCGCGGCTACGCCCGCGCCGGCGCCCGGGCCGCCGAGGCGGAACGCGCCGCCGCCCAGGCCGACGGCTCCGCCGCGCGACACCGGATCGCCAGTGCGCTCGCGCGCGTGGCGCGGGCCGAGCGGGTCGCCGCCACCGCCCGCCGCCTCGCCGGCGAGACCCAGCGCCGCCTCGATGCCGAGCACGACGCGCTCACGGGCGCCGCCAGCGCGGGGGCCATCGGCGGCGGCATGGGCGGTGAATCGGCCGTGCTCCACGCCGTCGACATCCTCGACCAGTCCACCGCGACGCAACTTCAGATCGTCGAGGCCGAGACGTCGGCCCGCGTCGCGCGCGCCGAGCTCTGGCGGTACGTTCCCGCCCGCCGGCTGCTGCCCGGCGGCACGCCGGTCTCAATCGCCGAATCTCCGACACCTTCACCATGACGCGCCACGTGCTCACGTTTCTCGCCACCTTCGCCCTCGGCGCGGCGATCGCCCTCGCGCTGCGCACCGCTCGGCACGACCCGCACGCGGCCCACGCCGAGCCGCCCTCGGCCGGAGCGCCGTCCGCCCCGCATCCGGCAGGCGAGGTCCACGCCGCCCCTTCCCCGGCCGTCCCGGTGACGGCGGCGACCGCAGCCGCGAAATCCGACGCGGCGCCCGTCAACACCGTGTGCGCCATCTGCGGCATGAAGGTCGATCCGAACCTGCCGACGGCGGAGTACCAGGGAAAGACCATCGGTTTCGGCTGCCGGATGTGCCCGCCCAAGTTCAAGGCCGATCCCGACCGGTACGGTCCGTCCTACCTGCGCAACGAGGTGATGGCGAAATAAACGATGCCCTGGAAAAACTGGATGACCGCGGTGGCCGGGATCGTCGCTGGCGGGGCGACGCTGGCGCTTGTCCCGGACGCCACGTTGTTCACCGCACCGGAGCCGCTGGACGCCGCCGGGGCCGGCGCGACGGGCGTGCGCTGGGCATGCCCCATGATGGACTTCATCGGCCACCGGCCGGGCCCCTGCCCGGTGTGCGGCATGCAGATGACGCCCGTCACGGCGGGCGAACTTTCCCGCGAACAGCAGCGGCGCATGGGCATCGAGCTCGCGCGCGTCACCACCGGTCCCGCCGTCGCCACCGTCCGCGCGCACGGCATCGTCCGCTACGACGAACGCACCCTGCAGGTCGTGGTCCCGCGCGTGGCCGGCCGCGTGGTGAAGCGCCACGCGGCCGCGCTGCACGCCGGCACGCTCGTCCAGGCTGGCGAACCCGTCGTGGATCTCTACAGCCCCGAGGCCTTCGCCGCCCAGGGCGAACTGGCCGCGGCCCTGAAGCTCGGCGAAGCGCACACGCTCTCGGCCCTGCTGCAGCGCTTCATGCGCTGGAACCTCGCCCCGCTCGCCGAGGCGATCGTCGCGGGCGGCGCCCCGGTCGATACGTTTCCGATTCCCTCGCCTTTCGCCGGCGTCGTGGTGCTCGACCTGGAGGGCTCCGGCATGGACCGCGGCCGGTTGCCGCAGGTGGGCCAGGAGATCATGGCCGATACCCCGCTGCTCCGGCTCGTCGAGCCCCGCACGTTCATGGTCGTGCTCCAGGTGCCCGAGTCGCGGGCGCATTGGGTGAAGGCGGGCCAGGCGGTGCGCCTGAGTTCCGACGACCGCGGCGCGCTCCCCGACGTCAGCGCCACCGTCAGTTGGATCTCGCCGGAACTCGATCGCGAGCTCCGCGCCCGCGAGGTGCACCTCCACCTGGTGGATCCCGCGCAGCGGCTGCTGCCCGGCAGCCTGGTGGAGGCGCGCTTCGAGGCCCGGCTCGGCGCGGATTTCAACGTCGCCGACGCCGCCACGCCGCCGGCGGCGTTCACGCTCGTGCCGAAGGCCGCGGTGCTTTCGACCGGCGTGCGCCACGTGGCCTGGCGGGTGGCCGGCCGCGACGCCGAGGGCCGCGTGCGTTTCGAACTGGCCCCGCTCGCCCTCGGCCCGCGGCTCGAGGACGAGTCCGGCCAGGATCTTTACGTCGTCCGCGCCGGGTTGAACCCCGGGGACGAAGTGGCCGCGCAGGGCAGTTTCCTCATCGACAGCCAGGCGCAGCTCGCCGGCACCCCCAGCCTGCTGTTTCCCGCCGGGGCGGCCGGAACGTCGAATCTCCGACCTGAAAGTCCAAACCGCTGAGGTCCGCCCGGGCGGTGGGAGTATCGTATCCGGAATCCAACTCACCCGTCTCGCCCGCCCTGCTCCGCTCCCGCGGTTTCGAAGCTCAAATCAAGAATCCGAGAGCCCCCGTCCCGCATGCTGGCCTTCTTCATCCGCAATCCGCTCCTGACGCTTGGTGCCGCGCTGGCGCTCGGCCTCGCGGGGTTGTGGTCGTGGCGGCAGGTGCCGGTGGACGCCATCCCCGACCTGAGCGACAACCAGGTCATCGTCTGGGCGGAGTGGCCTGGGCAGAGCCCGACCGACGTCGACGAGCAGATCACGCGCCGGCTCGGGCGGGAGCTGCAGGGCTTGCCGGGCGTGCAGACCGTGCGCGGGATGTCGCTGTATGGCGCGGGTTACGTCTATGTGATCTTCGACGAGCGCCGCGACCTCTACGCGGCGCGCACGCGCGTGCTCGAACGGCTCGCGCAGGTGCAGGGCATCCTGCCGGCCGGCGTCGTCCCGCGCCTCGGCCCGGACGCGACGGCGATGGGCCAGGTCTACGCGTTCACGCTCCAGGGCCCACCCGACCTCGAGCGCAAACGCTACCTGCTCGATCAGCTCGTCGCCCCGGCGGTGCGGGCGGTGCCGGGCGTCGCGGAGGTCGCGCCGGCGGGCGGGGTCGCGCGCGAGTACCAGATCGACGTCGATCCGACGCGGCTCGCGGCGCAGGGCCTGACGCTGGACCTGCTGATGATGGCGCTGCGCCAGGCCGGCCGCGACACGGGCGCGATGAGCGTCGAACGGAGCGGCCTCGAAACCATGATCCGTGGCGTGGGCTTCATCCGCACGGTCGCCGACGTGGAGAACGTCGTGCTGCGCGGCGATCCCCGGAAGGGCGCGGGCCTGCGCCTCGGCGACGTCGCGACGGTCCGGCTCGGCGGACAATTCCGCCAGGGATTGCTCGCCGACGCCCACGGTGAACAGGTCGGGGCCATCGTCGGACTGCGCGTGCGCGAGGATCCGAAGTCCGTCATCGACGCGGTCAAGGCCCGCCTCGCCTCCCTCGCGCCGGCGCTGGAGCGCGAGGACCTGCGCGTGGTGCCGTTCTACGACCGCTCGCAGCTCATCCACGAGACCACGGCGACGCTCGCCTCGACGCTGACGGAGGCGGTGATCACGACCGTGATCGTGGTGGTGGCGTTCCTGCTGCACGTCCGCGCCAGCCTGGCGGTCGCGATCAGCCTGCCGCTCGGGATGCTGTTCACGTTTCTCGTGATGCACGCGACCGGCGTCGGCGCCAACATCATGAGCCTCGCCGGCATCGCGATCGCGATCGGCGTGATGGTGGATTTCGGGATCATCATGACGGAGAACATCACGCAGCACCTCGTCGACCTGCAGGCGCGGTGCCGGCGCGAGGGCCGCGCGATGCCCGCCTCGCCGTTCGATCCCGAGGTCACCGCCGCCGTGATCGCGGCGGCGCAGGAAGTCGCGCGACCGCTGCTGACCGCCGCGGCCACGACGGTGATCGGCTTCCTGCCGATCTTCGCCCTCGAGGACCAGGCCGGGCGGCTGTTCGAACCGCTCGCGCTGACCAAGTCGCTGGCGATCGGCGGCGCCGTGCTGTGCGGGACGCTGCTCGTGCCGGTGCTGTGCCGGCTGCTCCTCCCGCCCTGGCACGTGCGCCAGCCGCTGCTCGTCGCGCTGGCGGGCCTCGCCGGCGGGGCGGCGTTCGGGTGGCCGCTGGGCGGTGACGGGTCCGGGCTGGCTGTTCGCGCCGGTCTTCGCCGCCGCCGTGGCGCTGCTGGTCTGGCGGCTCGGCCGCGAGCGCCTGGTGAACTACGAGGAGAATCCCGCGAGCCGCGCCATCCACGTCGCGTACGACTGGGCCTATACGCGCATCCAGCGGCACAAGGTGGCGTTCACCGTCACGATCGTCACGCTCGCCGCGGGCGGCTACCTGCTGGGGGCGGGCTGGCCGGCGCTGAGCGCGCCGCTGCGCGGCCTGTTCGCGGCGACGGGCGCCGATCTCGCGCACACGCGGCTCGGCCAGCGGCTCACGCAGCTTTTTCCCGGCGTCGGCTCGAGCTTCCTGCCGCCGCTCGACGAAGGCAGCCTGCTTTTCATGCCCTCGATTCCCGCGACCGGCGGGCTGGGCGAGACGCAACGGATCATGCTCGAGCAGAACCGGCAGATCGAGTCGGTGCCCGAAGTGGCCGGGGTGATGGGCAAGATGGGCCGGGCCGAAACCGCGCTCGATCCCGCGCCGATCGGCATGATCGAGACCGTGGTCGTCCTGAAGCCGTACGCCGAATGGCCGGTGCACGAGCTGACCCGTGCCGACGGGACGCTCGAGCGGCGGCCGCGCACGCTCGCCGAGGTACGGGCCGCGCTGGCCGCGCTCACCGAGATCCCCGGGGTGGCGCCGAGCTGGCTGCAGCCGATCGAGACGCGGGTCGTGATGCTGTCGACCGGCATCCGAAGCCTGATCGCGCTGCAGGTGCTGGGCGACGACGGCGGCGCGCTCGAACGTTTCGCCGAGGCGGCGGAGAAGGTCCTCCAGCCGACGCCGGGGGCGGCCGACGTGCAGATGCAGCGCGAGGGCGGGAAACCGTATGCGGAGATCCGGCTCGATCCGGCCCGCCTGGCGCGCTTCGGCCTGTCCAACGAGCAGGTGATGCGCACCGTGGAGAGCGCGCTCGGCGGCATGCCCGTGACGTACTCCGTCGAGGGCGCGCTGCGCTATCCGGTGCGGATCCGCTATCTCCGGGAGCTGCGCGACGACCCCGACGAACTGATCCAGGTGCGGGTCCCGTTGCCCTCCGGCGAAGGCTCCGTGCCGCTTTCGAGCCTGCTCGCGGCACCGACCGTGTACACCTTGCAAGGGCCCGCCCGGGATGCCGCCACGGCGGTCGCGCCGCTCGACTTCACCTCGCCGGCCTTCCTCGCGTCGCTCCCGCTGCGACACCAGCGCAACCTCACCGTGCTCTCCCCGACGGTCGCCGAACTCACCCTTCCCGCCGGCGAGGCGATCGAGTCCGTCCTCCCGCACTTTCCCGCGCGCCCGACGATCCTGGCGCAGCAGCCCGACGCAGCCGGGTTCACGTACACGGTGGGACCGATGGCGATCCGCTCGGAGAACGGCCGGCGCACGCAGTACGTGCTGCTCAACGCGCGCGGGCGCGGCGAGGTGGAAGTGGTGCGCGATGCCGACGCCCGCCTGCGCGCCGCGCTCGCGGAGGGCCGGCTGCAATTGCCGGCCGGCGCCACGTATCGCTGGGTGGGCCGTTACGAGCAGAAGCTCAAGGCCGACGCCGCGCTGCGCTGGATCATCGCCGGCTCGATGGCGGTGATGATCGTGCTGATCTACGTCGGCACCCGATCCTGGCTGATCACGGGCATCATCGTCGCATGCAACGCCACGGTCACCACCGCGGGCGGCTTCTTCTTCGTCTGGCTGTGGGGCGCGGAACTCACCACGGCGGTGGTCGTCGGCTTCCTCGTCCTGCTGGGCGTGATGTTCAACGACGGGATCCTGCTCGGCACCTACCTGCAGGAGCAGTTCCGGACGCCGCCGCGCGACGTGGCCGAGGTCCACCGGCGGGTTTTCCAGGCCGGGCTGCGCCGCCGGCGGCCCGCGCTCATGACCAACCTCACCACGCTGCTCTCGCTCGTGCCGGTGCTCTGGGCGACCGGCCGCGGGGCGGAGCTCATGATCCCGATGGTGCTGCCGGTGGTGGGCGGCATGGTGTTCGATCTCGTATCCCTGTTCTCGGTACCGGTCTATTTCACCTGGTACTGGGAACGCCGACTGGCCCGCGAGGCCGCGGTCGCGGCCGCGCTGGCCGCCCCGGGAAAGGCGTGAGCGACGTCCGGGCCCACGGAGCTTCCTTCGGGCGGAGCCATCGGCAGGATTGCCCGCCGGGGCCCGCGGGTGTGCGATCATCCATCCCGCTTCCGCGATGAAAAAGTCCACTCCCCCTCCCCCGCGCTGCCGCATCGTGCTCACCGGCGGCCCTGGCGGCGGCAAGACGACCGCCGCCGACCTGTTTCGCCGCGAGATCGGCGCGCGGGTCGTGATCGTCCCCGAGGCGGCGACGATCCTGTTCCAGGGCGGCTTCCCGCGCTCCGCCGAACCGCATGCGCGCCGCTGCGCGCAGACCGCGATCTACCACGTGCAGCGCCACCTCGAGGACGTGCAGGCGGCGCTCTTCCCGGGCCGCACGCTGCTCTGCGATCGCGGCACGATCGACGGCGCCGTGTACTGGCCGGGCCAGCCGCACGACTACTTCAACGCGGTGAAGTCGACGCTCGAGCGCGAGCTCGCCCGCTACGATGCCGTCATCTTCTTCGAGACCGCCGCGCGCGGCGGCATCGCGATCGAGGGCGGCAACCCCGTGCGCAACGAGTCGCTGGAGGAAGCCGTCCGCCTCGACACGCGCCTGCGCGAGATCTGGTCGCGCCACCCGCGGTTCATCCTGGTGCCGCACAACGCGTCGTTCTTCAAAAAGATCAGCTTCGGCCTCGCGGCGCTCGAGGGCATTGTCGCCCAGATCAACGGCGGCCGGCGCGCCCGGGAGGCGTCCCGTCGGATCGCCCCATGAGCCGCGCCCGCGAGCGCAGCCGGGCCAGGCCGAACTCTGCGGCCGGGGACGGCCGCGCTCCCGGCGGTGACCGCGTTCGCCATTCGCCGGCGGTCGAGTAGACTTCCTCCCGCGCTCCGGCTGCCGATCGATGCACTCCCCTTCCTCCTCGTCTTCGCCGCCCGATCCGCGCGCGCCGGTCTACATGGGCCTGCCGCACGAGCGCTTCCTGCGGCCGCGGTTCTGGGTCGCGCTCGCCCTGGGCGCACCGGTGCTCGTGCTTGCCATGGGCGAAATGGCCGCGCCGGGCCTCTTCCACCGCTTCGATCCCGCGGCGCTCGCCTGGGCGCAGTTCATCCTGACCACGCCCGTGTTCCTCTGGGCGGGCGCGCCGCTCAACCGCCGCTGGTGGAAATCGATCCGCGAACGAGACACCAACATGTTCACGCTGATCGTCACGGGCACGGGCGCGGCGTACGGGTTCAGCGCGGGCGCCACGCTGTTCGGCGACCGCTTCCCGGCCGCGCTGCGCACCGCCCACGGCGTGCCGCTGTACTTCGAAGCCGTCGCCTTCATCACGGCGGTCGTGCTGCTCGGCCAGATCCTCGAGCAGCGGGCGCACGCGCGCACCGATGCCGCGGTCCGCGCCCTGGTCGCCCTGGCGCCCAAGGTGGCGCATCGCGTGGGGGCCGACGGACGCGAGGAGGACATCCCGCTCGACGCGGTCCAGCCCGGCGACCTCCTGCGCGTCCGTCCCGGCGAGCACGTGCCGGTCGACGGCCGCCTGGACGGCGGTGCCGCCGAGATCGACGAAGCGATGCTCACCGGCGAACCCGTGCCGGCGGCAAAGGCGAAGGGCGACCGCGTTCACGCCGGCACGCTCAACTCCACCGGCTCGTTCACCCTGCGCGCCGAGCAGGTCGGCCGCGACACGCTGCTCGCGCGCATCATCCGGCTCGTGGAGCAGGCGCAGGAAAGCGAGGCGCCCATCGCGCGGCTCGCCGATCGCGTGGCGGCGTGGTTCACCCCCGTCGTACTCGCGCTCGCCGCCGCGACGTTCGCCGCCTGGCTGTTCACCGGGCCGGAGCCCCGCTTCGTGCACGCGCTGCTCAATGCGATGGCGGTGCTCATCATCGCGTGCCCGTGCGCCCTCGGGCTCGCCACGCCGGTGTCGCTCGTCACCGGCATCGGCCGCGGCGCCCAGGCCGGGGTGCTCGTCAAGGACGCCGCCGCGCTCGAACGTCTCAGCGCGGCCACCACCGTCCTGATCGACAAGACCGGCACGCTGACGACCGGCCGGCCGCGGGTGACCAGTCTTGATCCGGCCCCGGGTTTCGACGCCGACACCCTGCTTTCCCTCGCGGCCGCGGCGGAGTCGCCCAGCGAACATCCGCTGGCGCGCGCCATCGTCGCCGTCGCGGCCGAGCGCGGGCTCGCGCCGCCCCCGGCCGCGGACTTCTCCGCCATGCCCGGCGCCGGCGTGTCCGCCCGCGTGGCGGGAAAAAGCGTGCAGGTGGGCCGCGCTCCCGCGGCGGCCGTCCCGGCCGGCGCAGCCCCGTTCGCCACCGTCGTCGCTGTCACGGTCGACGGCCGGCCCGCCGGCACGCTCACACTGGCGGACACGCTCAAGCGCACGACGCCCGGGGCGGTGCGGGCGCTGCAGCAACTCGGGCTCCGCGTCGTCATGGTCACGGGCGACCGCGAGGAGGCCGCGCGCGCCGTCGCGACCGAGCTCGGGCTCGAGGGCTGGCACGCGGGCGTCTCGCCCGAGCGCAAGCAGGACCTCGTGCGCGAACACCGCGGCCGCGGCGAGCGCGTCGTCTTCGCCGGCGACGGGCTCAATGACGCCCCCGCGCTCGCCGCCGCCGAGGTCGGCATCGCAATGGGCACCGGCACCGACGTCGCGATGCACAGCGCCGGGATCGTGCTCGTGCAGGGCGACCTCGAGGCCCTCGTCCGCGCCGTGAAACTCAGCCGCGCGACGCTGCGCAACATCCGGCAGAACCTCTTCTGGGCCTTCGCCTACAACCTCGCCGGCCTGCCCCTGGCCGCCGGCGTCTTCTACCCGTGGACCGGCTGGCTGCTGCACCCGATGTTCGCCAGCGTGGCGATGAGCCTGAGCTCGATGACCGTCGTCGGCAACGCGCTGCGGCTGCGCCGGGCTCGACTGTGACGCCGCCCGCCGGGTCATCCGGCCTCCGGCATCCGACCCATGGCGACGCGGGGAATTTCGTGGCACCGTGCATCCCTGCCCACCTGCTGCCGCGTATCGCAATCCGTCGCCACCATGCACTCCGTTTCCTCGTTTCGCCCGTACTACGTCGCCGCCTTCCTGCTGGGCGCCGTTATCGCCGTCATCGTGGCCGCGCCCGCACGCGGCTCCGATATCCCCGCCGCGCACCCGGCGCCGACGTCGACGCCGGGCGGCGGAATCTGACTTGCCCGACACCAGGAACACGGCGCCGACCTCGCCGTCCCAACCGCCGCGCACGCTCTTCTGAGGTGCGCGGCGTTTAATTTCCCGCGGCCTCCGCCCGCCGCGGTTCATCGCCACCGCCCGCCGCGGGCACCCAGATCCGCACGTCGTGCGGGCGCACGGCCACCTCCACCACCGCGCCGCTGAGCCGGGCTTCGCCGTCGAGGTGGATCAGACCGGGTCCCGCACGCACGATCCGAAAGCGCGTCCCGCGGCACTGTCGCACCCACCGGTCCCCCGACAGCGTGCCGCGCAGCAGCCGCCAGCCGAGCCGGCCGAGCTCCCACGCGCCCGGAGGCGCGATGGCCAGGAGGTCGAGCCGGCCATCGGCGACGCTGGCGCCCCGGGCGATGCGCACGTTGTTGCCGTACTGGGCCGAGTTGGCGATCGTGAGCAGCCACACCGGCTGGGACCACGCTTCCTCGTCGACCTCGATGCGACACGCTTCGGGCCGGTGTTCCTTCCACACCCGCCACGCGGTGCGGGCATAGCCGGGAAGACCGCGACCCGGGCTCTGCTGAAACCGCGCGGCGACCTGGGCATCGAATCCGAGGCCCATCACGTTGATGAAAAAGTGCCCGTTGGCGCGCCCGGTGTCGATCGCCAGCCGCCGCCCCGCACCCGGCCGGAGCAGGCCCAGCGCCGCCGCCGGCTCCAGCGGAATCCCCAGGTGCCGGGCGAGACCGTTGCCCGAACCGGCCGGCACGAGCCCGAGCGTGGCGCCGCTTCCGGCCATCACCCCCGCGATCTCGTTCACCGTGCCGTCACCGCCGACCGCCACGATGTCCGTGCAGCCCTCGCGCAAGGCGAGCCGCGCCTGTTCCGCCGTGTCCTCCGGATGCCGCGTCTCGACGCATGAGGCCACGGCCCCGAGCTGCGCGAGGGCCTCCGCGAGCGCCGCGCGACGGGCGGCCCGATGCCGGGCCGGACCGGAGCGGGGGTTGACGATCACGCGCAGTTTCAACGCCGGCACCGCAACGCACCGCGCGCGCCGTCGCGAGTCCCGAATGCGACTTTCGACCCCGGGTGACCGCGTTGACAAAGCCGGCCGGACGACGCTGATTGTCTCCGTGGGAATGCTGCCCCGCTTCGTCGCCCTCTGCCTGCTGGCGCTCTGGCTGCCGGCGACGCTGCATTGCGACCTCGAGGCGGCGGGCGTGACGCACCTGCTCGGCTGTCACGACCACCGGGCCGACGCGCCCGCCTTCGGCCACGGTCACCACTGTCATTCGATCGACGGGCTTTCCTACCGGCTCGATGGCGCCGCACTCAAGGCGCCGGCGCCCCTGGCGGACTTCCTCTTCGTCCTCGCGCATCCCGATTTTCAGGCGGCCCTGGAGCCGCCCCGCGTCCGCATCGTCGCGGTGGATACGTCTCCACCGGAGTTGCCCCGCACCTGGCAGTTCGTCGTCCGCGCCGCCCCCCCGGCGCGCGCGCCCGCCTTCGCCGCCTGACGGGCTCCTGCGGGAGTCCGCTCGCGGTCGCGCCGTTCAGTCGGGCGCCACCGCTCCCTGCGCCGGCCGTATGCCGCCGGCCGGGTCGCCGCCCCTGTGTCCTGCCGTTCCTGCCTGCTCCTTTCCCGCCATGCTTCGCTCCCTGCTCGCTTTCGCCGCCCTGCTTCCAGCCCTGCCCGCCGCCGAAACCCCGCTCCGCCTCGAGACGCTCGTGTCCGAGGTGGTGACGCGTCATCCGGAGCTCGCCTTCTACGAAGCGGAGATCGCCGCGGCCCGCGCGGGCGTCCGCCAGGCCGGCCTCCGCGCCGACCCCGAGCTGAACGTCGAACTCGGCCGCAAGCGCGTGCGGCCGGAGGCGGGGGCTGGAGGCGACGGAGCGGCGTGGTCCGTCTCGGTCACGCAGACGTTCGAGTGGCCGGGCCGGATCGCCCTGCGCAAGGCGCTCGCGAACGGCGACGTGACGCTGGCCGCGCTGGGCCTCCAGCGATTCCGGGCCGCCCTCGACGCCCGCGTGCGCACGCTTGCCAGCAGCCTGCACGGCGCGCACGCGCAGGCGGCGGCGATCCGCGAGGTGGCGGACCGGTTCACGGCGCTGAAGGAAACCTACCTCGCGCGGGACGCCGCCGGCGTGACGCCGCTGCTGGAGACGCGCGTGATCGAGGCGGCCGAGCTGGCTCTGCAACGCCGGGCCACCGAGGCGGAGCTGGCACTCCACGCGGCCCTGCTCGAACTGAACCAGCTCCGCGGCGCGCCGGCCGATCAGCCGCTCGCCGTCGCGCTGCCCGGGCAGGTATTTCACGACGCCCCGGCCCGCGACGCCCTGCTCGCCGCCGCGCGGGAGAACAATTTCGAATACCGCATCAAGCGCGCCGAGCTCGAGCAGCAGGGTTTCGCCGTGCAGCTCGCGCGGCAGGAAGGCCGGCCGGCCGTGAGTGTCAGCCCATTTTACGCGCAGGAGAGGGCGGACGGCCGCGAATCCACGATCGGCCTCGGGTTGAGCGTGCCACTGCCAGTGAACGGCCGCGCCCGGGGGGCGACGGAGGCCGCCGAGGCCCGCCGGCGCCAGGCCGAGGCGGCGGCGCTGGCGGCGCAGCGGGAACTCGAGCGGGACGTGCTCACGGCCGCTCACGCGTTTGCCACCAAGGTGACCGAGATCCGGCGCTGGGCGCCGGAAAGCGTGGGGAAGTTTCGCGAGGCGGCGGCGCTGGCCGACCGCCACTACCGGCTCGGCGCCGTGCCGATCGCGACGTACGTGGAGCTGCAGCAGAGTTACCTCGATGCCGTCGAGGCGCTGCTCGCCACGCGGCAGGAGGCCCTGGCCGCGGGCCTGCGGCTCCGGCTGCTCACCGGGCTCGACCTTCGGCTGGTGGAGGTGGCGCCATGATCAACCGCATCCTGGAATTTTCCCTGCGCCAGCGGGCCGTGGTCCTGCTCGGCACCGTCGCCCTGCTGGCGGCCGGACTCTGGTCCGCCCTGCACCTGCCGATCGACGCGGTGCCCGACATCACCGGGGTGCAGGTGCAGATCAACGCGGAGGTGCCGGCGCTGGCCGCCGAGGAATCGGAGAAGCTCGTCACGCAGCCGATCGAGCTCGAACTGGCCGGCCTGCCGGGCGTGGAGGAAATGCGCTCGATCACGAAATTCGGGCTGTCGCAGGTCACGCTGCAGTTTCGCGATGGCACCGACATCTACCGCGCCCGGCAGCTCGTGGCCGAGCGCCTCCAGGCCGCCGCCGAGCGGCTGCCCGCCGGCGTGCTGCCGAAGCTCGCACCGATCAGCACCGGGCTCGGCGAGATCCTTTACTATACGGTCAGCTACCGCGACGACGCACCGCAGAAACCCGGCACCGAGCTGGAGCAGTTGCTCGCGCTGAGCGAGCTGCACGAATACACGATCAAGCCGCGCCTGCGCACCGTGGCCGGGATCGCCGAGATCAACGGCAGCGGCGGCTACGAGCGGCAGTATGTTGTCCAGCCGAAGCCCGAGGCGCTGGCGGAGCGCAACCTCACCTTCGGCGAGCTCGCCGCGCTGGTGGCGCAGAACGTCGAGAACGCCGGCGGCGGCGTGGTCAACCGCGGCGGCCGCCAGCTCACGATCCGCGCGGTCAGCCGGGTGCAGAGCGTGGAGGACATCGCGAACCTGCCGCTGAAGTTCGGCGGCGGCGTGCAGCCGCTGCTCGTGAAGGATGTCGCGGAGGTGAACACGGGCACGCGCTTCCGCACCGGGGCGGCCACGCTCGACGGACGCGAGACGGTGCTCGGCTCCACCCTGATGCTCGCGGGCGAGAACAGCCGCGAGGTCGCCGCACGCGTGAAGGCCCGGATCGCCGAGATCCAGGCCCAGCTGCCGCCGGGCGTGCAGATCGCGATCGAGTACGACCGCTCCGAGCTGATCGGACGGACGATCCGCACCGTCGAGACCAACCTCGTCGAGGGCGCCGTGCTCGTGGTGGTCGTGCTCCTGCTCCTCCTCGGCAACTGGCGGGCGGCGCTGATCGTCGCGTGCGCGATCCCGCTCTCGTTTCTCTTCGCGCTCACCGGCATGCGGCACTTCGGCATCTCGGGCAACCTGATGAGCCTCGGTGCGGTCGACTTCGGCCTCATCATCGACGGCGCCGTCGTGATCGTGGAGAACATCGTGCGCCAGCTCGGGCAGCGCCAGCACCAGCTCGGCCGCACGCTCACGCCCGCGGAGCGCGCGCACGTGGTCCTGGCCGCGAGCAAGCAGGTGGGCAGCCCGATGTTCTTCGGCGTGCTCATCATCGCGGTGGTATACCTGCCAATCCTCGCGCTCACCGGCATCGAGGGGAAGATGTTCCACCCGATGGCGCTCACCGTGATGCTCGCGCTCGGCGGCGCGCTCGTCCTGGCGCTCACGCTCATGCCGGTGTTGTGCGCCCTCCTGCTGCGCGGCCGCGTGACGGAGGAGGACAACGCCCTGGTCCGGTTCGCGAAGCGGGTCTACGCCCCGACCTTGCGCGTCGCGCTCCGGCTCCGCGTGATCGTGGTGGTCGCGACGGTCGCGCTGTTCGCCGGCTCCGTGTGGCTGTTCGGGCGGCTGGGCGCGGAGTTCGTGCCGACGCTCGACGAAGGCTCGATCACGGCGATGTTCTACAAGCCCGTCGGCATGAGCCTGGAGGAGTCGCTCCGCACCGACATCGAGGCGGCGCGCCGGCTGCGCGAGGAGTTCCCCGAGATCACGCGCATCTTCACCCGCATCGGCACGAGCGCGATCGCGTCCGACCCGATGCCGCCCAACGAAAGCGACGTGTACATCTCCTACCGTCCGCTGGCGGAGTGGCCGAGGACAGCGGGCCGCCCGACCACGAAGGCCGAGCTGCAGCAGCAGATCGAGGCCGCGCTGAAGCGCATCAATGCCGACTACGATCTCCTCTTCGCCCAGCCGATCCAGATGCGCTTCAATGAAATGCTCGAAGGCACCAAGGCCGAGCTCGCGGTGAAGATCTTCGGGCCCGACTACGATGTGCTCGAGCCGCTGGCGCGGAAGATCAAGGTCCTGCTCGAGCGGACGCCCGGTGCCGAGGAAGTCGAGTACGAGACGGACGGACGCACCCCGCAGTTGCTGATGAACGTCAGGCGCGACGCGCTGCGGCGCCACAACCTGCAGGCCGCGGAGGTGAACCACGCCGTCTCGGCCGCACTCGCCGGCGAGGTCGTGGGCATGCTCGTCGAGGGCAACCGCCGCTACGAAATCGTGGTGCGGCTGCCCGAGGAATTGCGCGCCGACAGTGCCGCGATCGGCCGGCTGCCGCTGCGCGTCGGCGCGAGCGGGCTCCTGCCGCTGGGCGAGGTGGTCGAGTTCTCCCAGGTCGAGACGGTCGAGCCCATCCAGCGCGATGGCGGACAGCGCCGGGCCGCGCTGATGATCAACCTGAGCGCGCGCGACATCGAGGGCTATGTCCGCGCCGCGCAGGCGGCGATCCGGGAGCAGGTGCCCCTGCCCGACGGCTACGCGGTCGAATTCGGCGGGCAGTTCGAAAACCTGCAGCAGGCGCGCGCGCGGCTGGCCGTCGTGGTGCCGGCGGCGCTCGCGCTGATCTTCGTCCTGATCTTCCTCGCGTTCGGCTCGGTGCGGCAGGCGCTCCTCGTCTACTCGGGCATCCCGCTCGCGGTCACGGGCGGCGTCGCGGCGCTCTGGTTGCGCGGCATGCCCTTCAGCATCACGGCGGCGGTCGGGTTCATCGCGCTGACCGGCGTGGCCGTGCTCAACGGCGTCGTGCTGGTGAGTTATTTCAACCAGCTCCGGGAGGAGGGCGCGGGCGTGCTCGAGGCCGTGACCACGGGAGCGCTCACGCGCCTGCGACCGGTGCTGATGACGGCCGCGGTCGCGAGCCTGGGTTTCGTGCCGATGGCCCTCGCCACCGGCGCGGGCGCGGAGGTGCAGCGACCGCTCGCGACCGTCGTGATCGGCGGCATCGTGAGCTCGACGCTCCTCACGCTCGTCGTGCTGCCGGTGCTGTACGCCTGGTTCGAGCGGGAGCGCGCCACCGTGGCGGCAGCGCCCCACGCCCCCGAAGCCGCCGTCCATGTCCACTGACCGGCTCAACCGCTGGCGCTACTCGCTGTATGCGCCGGTGTACGACGCCCTCGCGCGCGTCTTCACGGCGACGCGACGCCGGGCGGTGGAGTCGCTCCGGCTGGAGCCGGGCGAGCGCGTGCTGCTCGTCGGCTGTGGGACGGGCCTCGACCTGCCGTTCCTGGACCCGGGGGTCGTCGTCGCCGGCATCGACGTCGCCCCCGGCATGCTCGCCCGCGCCCGCCGGCGCGCGGAACGGCTCGGACGCCTGGCTGACCTCCGGCTCGGCGACGCCCGCGCGCTGCCCTGGGCCGACGGGGCGTTCGACGCGGTGATCCTGCACTTCATCCTCGCGGTCGCGCCGGAGCCGGAGCGGATTGCCCGCGAGGCGGGGCGCGTGCTGCGCCCGGGCGGGCGCGTCTCGATCCTCGACAAATTCGTGCCGGACGGGCGGCGACCTTCACTCGGGCGCCGCGCGCTCAACCTCGTCGCCCGGGCGCTGTTCTCCGACCTCAATCGCTCGCTCCAACCGCTGCTCGCGGCCGCGGGCTTGCACCTGACGGCCGACACCGCGGTGGGCCTGGGCGGCACGTACCGGCTGGCGCGCGCGGAGAAGCCGCGGCAGTCTGCCCGAATACATGAGTGAACCCACGAGCGAGGACCCGGCCTTCTGGGACCAACGCTACGCCTCCGGCCCGGTGCCGTGGGATCACCGCGGGGTGCCGGTGCGATTCGCGGAATTCCTGGCGCGGCAGCCGACGGGCGGCCGGGCGTTCGTCCCGGGCTGTGGCGCGGCGTACGAAGTCCGCGCGCTGCATGACGCCGGCTGGTCGGTCCTCGGCCTCGATTTCAGCGCCGGCGCCGTGGCACAGGCGCGCACGGTGCTCGGCTCCTGCGCCGATCGGGTGCGGTGCGGCGACGTGTTTGCCACGGCGACCGACCTCGGCCGGTTCGATCTCGTGTACGAGCGGACGTTCCTCTGCGCGCTGCCCCCGCGCCTGCATGCGGCCTATGCGGCCAGGATGGCGGACCTGCTGGTGCCTGGCGGACGGCTGGCCGGATTCTTTTTCCATGCACCCGAGGAGGAGCCGCCGCCGTATCCGCTCACACGGACCCAACTGACGGCGCTGCTGGAACCCGCCTTTTCCGTCGTCGAAACCCGCGACGTCCCCGATTCGCTGCCGCTCTACGCCGGCAAGGAAAGCTGGCAGGTCTGGCGCCGTCGCTGAGGCGCGCAGCCCGGGCCGGCGCGGTGCCGCAGCCGAAGGGTATCGAGTCTCGCGCCCGCCACGCTCAAGGCGCCGAGGCGCCGAGAGTCGGGAGGGGTTCGCGATCGACGTTCCATCGATTTCTCCGCGCCTCCGCGTCCCTGCGCGATCTATGGACTTTGCGGACTCATGCCGTTGGACTTCAAATCAGCCTGAGAACGGCCGCACGGAAAGGTGGAGCGGCTTGTCCTCAAGCCGCGGCGAACCGGTCCGCCGAACGTCAGCCGCCTGGGGACAGGCGGCTCCACCTCGACGGCATGAGTCCGGCTTAGCTCAGTGCCATTCCCCACCAGCCCGGCGTTCCGCTCGCAACAATCCGTTTCCGAACGCACAGTCGGGCTTGTCGCCCCCCGGAGGTTGGCCATCGTCCGGACCATGCACCTCGCGCGCGCTCTCACCCTGTTGCTCATGGCCCTCGTGCTCGGCTTCGCCAGCGGTTGCGGCCGGCACGATTCCCACGGCGGCGGAGCCGGCGGGCACGTGCACAAGGCTCCGCACGGCGGTCTGCTGGTCGAGATCGGCCAGCACGCATACAACGTGGAGTTCGTGCGCGATGCCGACGCGGGCAAGCTCACGGCGTACATCCTCGACGGACACGCGGAGAACTTCGTCCGGATCGCCATGCCGGCGATCGACCTCACGGCCATCACCGGCGGCGAGAAGAAGGCGCTCAAACTCACGGCCGTCGCCAACCCCGCGACCGGCGAGACGGTGGGCAACACCTCGCAGTTCGAAGCCCAGGCCGACTGGCTCAAGAAGAGCGGCGAGTTCCCCGGCACGATCTCGGCCCTGGAGATCAAGGGCACGACCTTCCGCGACATCGCGTTCTACCTGAAAAAGTGAGCCGTCCAGGACTGCAGGCGGGGTGCCCTCACCCCGCAGACGCAGGTGTGCTCTGCCTGAATTCCGCGGGGTGAGGGCACCCCGCCTGCAAACCGAATCCGGTCTCGGAGCGCGGCCCATCGCCCATCACTCATCGCCCATCACCCGTTCTCCATGATTCCCGTCACCGTCCTCACCGGCTTCCTCGGCGCCGGCAAGACCACCCTGCTCAACCGCATCCTCACGGAGCACCACGGCAAGAAGCTCGCGGTGATAGAGAACGAATTCGGCGAGGTGGGCGTCGACCACCAGCTCGTGATCCAGAGCGAGGAGGAGCTCTTCGAGATGAACAACGGCTGCATCTGCTGCAGCGTGCGCGGCGACCTCATCCGCATCCTCGGCCGGCTGCTGAAGCGCAAGGACAAGCTCGATGGCATCCTGATCGAGACCACGGGCCTCGCCAACCCGGCGCCGGTGGCGCAGACGTTCTTCACGGACGACGAGATGAAGCAGTCGTTCCGGCTCGATGCGATCGTGACGGTCGTCGACGCCGCGCACCTCGCGCAGCAGCTCGATCGCGACGACGAGTCGGTCAAGCAGGTCGCGTTCGCCGACGTCATCCTGCTCAACAAGTCCGACCTCGTCACGCCGGCGGATCTCGAGGCCCTGGAGGCGCGGATCCACGGCATCAACGCCGTGGCGAAGATCCACCGCACGAATCACTGCAACGTGAACCTCGACCACGTGCTCGACGTCGGTGGCTTCAATCTCAGCCGTGCCACCGAGCTCGATCCGAAGTTCCTCGAGCCCGAGTATCCGTTCGAATGGGCGGGAGCCTACGCGCTGCCCGCCGGCACGCACACGCTCGAGATCGGACACTGTGATCACGACCACGGGCATGATCACGGCCACGACCACGCGCACGGCGAAGCGGGCCACGAGCACCACGCTCATCACCACGGGAATCCGGATGAGCTCGACGTCGTGATCATGCCGGTGAAGTCACTGGCCGACGCCGATATCGCCACGGCGCGGGATGCGGCAGTGCTGGTTTTCTCCGACTGGGAGGCCAAGGTTCGGGAGGGCGAAGCCGTCACCCCGGGGGCGACGCTGCACCGGCTGCTGCTGAAGGACGGTGACGGCCGCTACCAGCTCAAGATCGCGGAGCCCGGCTTCTACCTCGTGTTCGAATCGTGCGGGCACGATCCGCTGCACATCCACGTCTGCGGCGAAGTCGCCAAGCCCGGCTGGCAGCAGGATTTCCACGGCGCGCACGAGCACAACGACGCCGTCACCTCCGTGGGCATCAGCGAGCCGGGCGAATTGGACGGCAAGCGGCTCAACGACTGGATCAGCGGCCTGCTGCGGGACCAGGGCGGCGACATCTACCGGATGAAGGGCGTGCTGGCGGTGAAGGGTTCGAACAAGCGGCTCGTCTTCCAGGGCGTGCACATGCTGTTCGACGCGAAGTTCGACCGCGAATGGGAGAACCAGCCGCGGCAGAATACGCTCGTTTTCATCGGCAAGAACCTCGATCGCGCGGCGCTGACCGAGAAGTTCAAGGCCTGCCTGGTGTGAAGAACTGCCAAGCGCGAAGACGCAAAGGTACGCCAAGTCGCGCAAAGGTTCGGTCCGGCCGGGCGGGACCTTGAAGTTGCCTTGCGATCCTTCGCGCTCCTTGGCGTCTTCGCGCTTGGTTTCCGCTCAGACCAGCAAGGCGCGGATCTCGTCCAGCGCCTGCTTCGTGCGCTTGATGCCGTCGAGCTCGGAGTGTTTCGCGCCCTCGTATTCGATGCTCACATACCCGCGGTAGCCCGCGGCATGCACGATCCGGAGCAGGCGTTCGAAATCGAGGGTCATCTCGCTCCCCTCGCGCCGGCTCTCGGTATAGAATTTCCCGGCGCCGGTGTCCCAATCCCAGGACTTCGCGCTCACGCTTTCCTTCACCCACGGCATGAACTCACGCAGTCCCTGGTAGGGATTGTACAATTCGCCGGTCTGGCGGTTGGTGTAGAAGTTGCCGAAGTCGGGCAGGATGCCGACGCGCTTGTGGTCCGCGAGTTTCATGACCTGGGTGAGCCACTTGCCGTGGGAGGAAAGCCCCCCGTGATTCTCGACCACCACCCAAAGGCCGCGCTGCTCGCCCGCGACGCAAAGCCGGTGCAGGCCGTCGGCCGCGAGCTTGGCCTGTTCGTCCCAGGAAAGCTTGCCGTCGCTGGCCGCGTTGACGCGGATGCTGTGGCAGCCGAGGAACCGGGCGGCGTCGAGCCACTTGAGGTGGTTCTCGACCGTCTTCGCCCGCTGCGCCTCCTGCGGCGCGCCGAGGTTGCCTTCGCCGTCGCACATGATGAGCAGGCTCTTCACGCCCTCGCCGGCGGCGCGGCGCTTCATCTCGCCAAGGTAATTTTCGTCCCGCGCCTTGTCCTTGAACATCTGGTTGACGTACTCGATGCCGTCGATCCCGACCGAGCGGGCGACCTTGGCAAACTCGAGGTTGTCGAGCGGCTCAGCCCCCGGGCGCTTGAGGAAGCGTTTGTTCAGCGACCATTGCGCGAGGCCGATCTTGAACGGCTCCGATTTGCCGGCGGCCGCGCGGGCGGCGGCCGGAACGAGGGCGGACCAGGCGCCGAAAGCGGCGGTGGCCTGCAGAAACGAACGGCGACTGGCGAGGGTGGCGGGTTGCATACGGGGAAGTGGCCCGAGGTTGCACACCACGGTGTAGATGTGAACCGGATTCCGGCGGGCAGCGGCGAAGGAACGCGCCGGACGGGAGGACGGCCCACGGGACACACGGATGACACGGACGTGCCACGGCCCGGGCACCATCGGGGCGCCGGGCCGGAACAGCACGGCGTGGGCGCGCGCCGGCTGCCGAATGCCCTGACGTGGCCGCCACGCATGCTGCGGGCTCGATCCGGGCGAAACGGAGCACGGATTCCGCGAAGGGCCGCGCGTCGGATTGACGGGGCCGCCGCACCGGGCACAACCAGACCCGCCCCATGAGCGTTCTCAAAGTCCTGCGGGAGCGCGTCGCGCCCGAGCTGAATTACCTCTACACCACGCCGCCGGCCGACACCGCCGCGGGTCCGGACTGCGGCTGGCACGGGCCCGAGATCGCGCTGCACACGTTTCTCGTCGCCCGGATGTTTGGCGCCGAGGCCGAGCTGTGTCGCGGCGACTACGCGGTGCTCTCGCGCTTCCTGCCGCCGCTGACCACGCTCGAGCGCGACACCAAGCACGCGTGGGTGAACGTCAATGGCGTCGCGCCGGTCGACCTGAGCCTCACGTTCGAGCTTTTCGGCCAGGCGCCGCAATTGCGCAGTGCAATCGTGGGCGAAGGGCGGAACGGCGACTGGGACGTCCAGTACACCGACGACGAGGCGGCGATGGACGAGAATTTCTCCAACGCCAACGAGATCCTGTACATCGAGCGCGAGGTGGTCGCGCAGACGGCGGAGGAGTTGCTCGAGCAACCCGGCGCTTTCCTGTCGGGCGAGCCGCTCGCGGCGACCCTGGGCCCCGTGACGCTGCACGTCTTCAACTGCGCCGCGGGACGCGCGAAGAGCGTGCGCTCGCAGGGCGACCGTGCGACCGCGCTCGCCGCCATCGCCGTACAGTATCCGGACGCCGTCGCGCAGGTGAGGAAACTGCTGGCGGACGCCGCCAGGCGTTGACGCGCCTCGGCGATTGCTTTCCTGCGACCGCTGTCACCGCGGGATGACGGCGGCCGCACGGAAAGGTGGAGCGGCTTGTCCTCAAGCCGCTGCGGAGCGCGCCCTCGAACGTCAGCCACTTGGGGACAAGCGACTTCCCCTCGGAGCCGCCTCCGTTGGAACGGCGGCGACCCTCCTCCGATCGCCAGAGCGCCTTAAGTAATATCGTAGCCGATCAGGGCGGGATCCGAAACGCCAAGACGCGAAGGAGGGCAAAGACTCGCGAAGGAAGCTTGGCGAAACTTCGCGTTCCTTTGCGACTTGGCGTTTCGGTTTGGGCTACGGAATCATTGAATCTGCTCTAGGCGAGGACCTCGTTCGGGTTCCAGCCCTTGCGGTAGGTCGGATACAGGAGCGCGTCGGCTTCGGGCAGGTTGGTCTTCATCGCGACCGGATCCCAGGTGAACTTCTTGCCGACGAGGATCGCCATCGTGCCGAGGGCGACCGCCTCGGTGAACGGCACGGAGTACTCGAAGCCGGAGCCGCAGCCCTTGGGGTCGCCGGCGCGGATCGCGGTGGACCATTCCTTGTACGGGCTGCCCGAGTTGGGCGTGCCGGGGAGGACGCGCGGGATCGTCTTCGGCGGGAACTTGCCCGTGGTGCCGTACTCCTGGTGCAGCGACTCGGGAATGAAGCGGGGGCTGATGCAGTAGTCGGTGCCGTCGTACACGGTCGCCTTGCTGCCGACGATGAGCTGGCCGCCGCGGGCGAGTTCGCGCTCGCCCATTTCCTTCGGCTTGTCGGGGAGCAGCCCACCCTCGTACCACGTCAGTTTCACCGGGGGCATCTTGCCCCGGGCGGGGAACTGGTACTCGACGATCGCCGACTTCGGGAAGGCGACCTTGCTGGGGTCGACGATCTTCTTGAGCTCGACGCTGGTGGGCGCGCCGAGTTCGAGGCCCCAGAATGCGGCGTCCATGAGATGGCAGGCCATGTCGCCGAGCGCACCGCACCCGTAGTCGATGAACCCGCGCCAGTTGAAGGGATGGATGCGACGGCTGAACGGTTTCATCGGCGCGCGGCCGATGAACGACTCCCAATCGAGGCCCGGCGGGATCGGGTCGGTGGCCGGCCACTCCTGGAAGCCCTGCGGCCAGACGGGGCGGTTGGTCCAGACATGCGCCTCGCGCACGTCGCCGAGCAGGCCGGCATTGATCCACTCCTTGACGAGGCGGATGCCTTCGCCGGCGTGGCCCTGGTTGCCCATCTGCGTAACGACGCCGTTGAGCCGGGCCAGGCGGAGCAGCTCGCGCGCCTCGCCGACGGTCTGCGTCAGCGGCTTCTGCACGTACACGTGCTTGCCCAGCATGATCGCCATGTAGGCGGGCAGGAAGTGCATGTGGTCCGGCGTGCTCACGATGACCGCGTCGATCTGGTCATCCATCTCGAGCAGCATCTTCCTAAAATCCGTGTAGCGCTTGGCGTTGGGGAACTCCTTCGCGAGCTTTTTCACGTTGGGCTCGCTGGGCCCCTGCTTCGAGCCGGCCTTGGCGGAATCGGCCTTCTTCGTCGCCTTGTTGGCGCTATCCTTCTGCGCCTGCGTCGGCCGCTGGAGGCCCTCCCAGTCGATATCGCAGAGGGCCACGATCTCCTCGGTGTCCTTGTGCGGCATCACATCGGAGAAGCCCTTGCCGCCGCAGCCGATCTGCGCGATCCGGATCTTGGCGCCCGGGGCGATCGGCCGGGGCTTGCGAGGACTCTGGGCGAGATTGGCGCAGCCCGGAAAAGCGAGCATGGCCGAGGCGACGGCGGAAAAGGCGAGGAAATCGCGACGGTTGAGGTACGACATAGGGGTGAGTTTGGAGCGCGAGACGCTCCAGCGAGCCATGCGTTCCGCAAGGCTTTTCGCGAGCCAAAATCGTGCGCAATTCCTGTCCGGCCGGACGCACCCGCCGGTCCGGCCCCACCTTGCCAGGCCGGCCGATTCCATAACTCCCAAGGACGCCCGCCTTCGCCAGGCGACGACGGCCGGGCGTCGCGGGCGCCCGTGCGCTCCCGGGTGGACAACGCGGCGGCACGGCGCAACCTCCGGCGCGATGCAACTGACCAAGTTCTGGGCCGCCCAACTCGACGACTACGCGATCGATCTCGATTGGGCGCCGGACGGGAGCCTGCTCGCGGCCGCGAGTGCGGCCGGGCCGGTCCTGCTGCTCGCTGCGGCCGACGGCACCCTCCGCCACGAGCTGCCGGGGCACCCTGCCGGCACCAATTGCCTGGGCTGGGCCCCGAGGTCATACGCCGCGGAGGCACGAGAGGCGTCGTCTTCTGAGCCGGCAGGTGTCTCAGCGGCTCCCCTGCTCCTCGCGACGGGCGGACAGGACGGCACGGTGAAATTCTGGGACGCCGCGGCCGGACAACATACCGCGACCGGCCAGGTGGGACCGGGTTGGGTCGATCACCTGTGCTGGGTCTCGCCCGGACACGGAGCAGGCAGCCGACCCGTCGTCGCGGCCTCGGCGGGACGCGTGCTGGCGCTCGTGCGTCCGGACGGTTCGCTGGCGCACGGCTTCAAGCCCGCACCGAAGACGATCACCGCGCTGGCGGCGCATCCCGCGGGAGGCGCGGTGGCGGCGGCGTACTATGGCGGCGTGGCGCTGTGGGACACGGATGACTTCGTCGCGCAAAAAGAGTTTCCCTACGCCAACGGCATCCACGCGCTCGTCTGGTCGCCGGATCACAAGTGGCTCGTTTCGGGCAATCAGGATCCTTCGGTGCATCTGTGGATTCCCGAGCAGGACATCGAACTGCACATGAGCGGCTACGAGGGAAAGGTGAAGTTCCTCTCGTTCGACCACACGTCGCGGTGGCTGGCGACCAGCGGCGGGCGCGACGCCTGCATCTGGGATTGTGCCGGGGCGGGCCCGGAGGGCCGCGAGCCCGCGATGCTGCCGCACGAGGCGGCGGTGTGCGCCGTGAAGTTCCAGCACCGGCACGGCCTGCTCGCGACCGGAGCGCAGGACGGCGTGGTGCAACTCTGGAGCCCGGAACGCCGCCAGCCGTTGCGCGCCACGGTGCGGATGCCGTCTGCGCCCACGCGCTTCGCCTGGTCGCCCGACGACCGGCTGCTCGCGATCGGTTCGGAAAAGGGCGCGGTGTACGTGCTCACGTGCGAAGCTTGACCGCGCGTACGCGCGGAGTCCGCTGAAGCGGTCGAGCGCGGCCAAGCCGGAATGCTGCGGCAGGAGGTGCTGACGTGCGAGGGACCGGTCCGCAGCGGCTTGAGGACAAGCCGCTCCACCTTACACGACGGTCGTCCTGATCAGTGAGTGCGGGCGTTTCGTGGATTGCGTGTTTCTCCCGCCGCCTTCCCCGTCACGTCTCCTGCCGCAGGACTTCCAACGGCGGGTGATTGGCCACGCCGCGGCTGGTGAGCAGGCCGGTCAGGACCGTGACCACGCAGACGGCGGCGGTGCCCAGCAGGAGCAGGCCGACGGGCACGGAAGGCGTGATGCGGAAGACGAACTTCGCCAGCAGCGCATTGCCGGCGACGGAGAGTGCGCCACCCACGAAAGCCGCCAGGACCCCGAGGATCGCGTACTCGACGAGCTGGATGCGGAAAAGCTGCCGGCGGGTCGCGCCCAGCGTGCGGAGCAGCACCGTTTCGCGCACGCGCTGGAAACGTCCGGTCAACACGGACCCCGCGAGCACGATGATGCCGGTCAACACGGTGAACGCGGCCATGAAATTCACCACGAACGCCACGCGGCTGAAGATCGTGTCGACCGTCTCCATCACGAGCGCGAGATCGATCGCGGTGACGTTGGGGAAGGCGGCGACGAGCGAGCGCTGCACCCGCGCCGAATGCTCGCTGTTCTCCGCGCGCATCGCGGCCACGTGAAACTTCGGCGCGGGTTCGAGCACGCCCTCCGGGAAGACGGCGAAGAAATTCGGCTCCAGCCGACGCCACTCCACCGCGCGCACGCTGCCCAGCCGGCTCCGGATCGGCACGCCCTGGACGTCCCACACGATCTCGTCTCCGAGCTGCAGGCCCATGTCGCGCACCAGCCCCTCCTCGAGCGACACCGGCACGACAGCTTCGCCGGGCTCGACCCTGCCCACGAAGGTGCCGCTGACGACGCGTTCGGTGCCCTCGAGCTTGCCGCGGAACGTCGAGCGGTACTCCCGGCGGAGCGTCCACCCCGGCATGCGCGCTCCGCTATCGCCGCCTTTGCCGCGGCCCGCTTCCGGCGGCGGCGTCCTGGCCGCGTCGTTCCCGGATTCTCCCGGTGCACCGGGGCCGACTGCACCACCCGCCACGTCGCCCCGCGAACGACTCTGGCGCAGCAGTTCCTCGACCGGCCGGCCCTTCACCGCGGAGATCTTCATCGTGACGATCGGCGCGTGGACGAGCACCGGGGCGCCTTCCCGAGTGGCCGTCTGCTTCACCGCCTCGATTTGATCGTCCTGGATGTCGAAGAGCAGCAGGTTGGGCCGGCCGCCGCCACCGGTGAACTCGATTTCTTTCAGCAGCGTGGTGCGAGTGAGAAACAACGTGAGCATCAGGAACGTCCCGAGCCCCAGCGAGACCAGGAGGAGCACGGTGCGGTTGTTGGGCCGGTAGAGGTTGGCGAGGCCCTGCCGCATCACGTACGGCCAGTGGCGCGGCTGCCACCGGCGCGCCGCCCAGGAGACGAGCTGGGCCAGCGCGGCGAGCAGCCCGAAACTGCCGGCCAGGGCCGCGGCGAACCCGAGCCCGTCGCGCCAGCGGCCCGTCTGCCAGACCGCGAAGCCGGCCACCGCGACCACGATGAAACCGACGATCGCGATGCGCCAGGGATCGGTGCCTCCCACCTTCTCGACGAAGGCGGAGCGGAGCGCGACGAGCGGGGAGACGCGGCGGACGGCGAGCAGCGGCAGCAGCGTGAAGAGCAGGCAGATCACGAGCCCCGCGCCCATGCCGCGGATGACCGCGGGCCAGGCGATGAAGAAGGACACCTGGAACGGCAGCAGGTCGGCCAGCAGCCGCGGCAGGACGACCTGGACGACCAGGCCGAGCACCGCGCCGACGATGGCGCCGAACAGCCCGAGCGCGACGCCCTGCACCAGATAAACCGCGAAGGCCTGGCGGGCCGACGCGCCGAGGCAGCGCAGGACGGCGACGGTCGGGATCTTCTGGCGCACGTAGACGTGGATGGCGCTGGCGATGCCGATGGCACCGAGGAAAAGCGCGACGAAACCGACGAGGCCGAGGAAGTTCTCGATGTTGTCGAGCGCGCGGCCGAGGTTGCGGCGGCGCTCGGCCACCGTGTCGAAGCCGAGTCCTTCGCCGCGGAAATCCCGTCTCAGGTCACGCTCCACCGCCTCGGGGGAGACGTCGGGCGGCAGGCGCAGCATGGTGCGGTGGCGGATGAGCACGTTGCGCTCCGCAAGGCCCGTCGCGTCGAGGGCGGAGCGCGGGATGAGCGCGCGGGGCGCGACCGTGGCGGAGAGCGCCGAGGATTCGCCCGGGAGCGTCTGCAGGGCACCGACGACGGTGAAGGTGGAATTGCCGAGCCGGACGGCATCGCCGACGTTGGCGTTGAACTGCCGCAGCAGCGTTTCCTCGACGATCACGACGTCGCCGCCGGCGCGCAGCCGATCGGGGGCGTCGGCCGGGACGGTGGTGAAATCGCCGTAGAACGGAAATCCGCCCTCCATGGCGCGGACGTTGACGAGCCGGGTGAGGTTGTTGGCGGTGGGAAACGCCATCATCGACGAGAAGCTGACCTCGCGCGCCTGGGCGCCGCCGAGGGCGTCCACGCGCTGCTGGACGGCGGCGCCCAGCGGGTTGCGGCCGGTGATGATGAGATCGGCCCCGAGCAGGCCCTTGGCCTGTTCGTCGATGGCGCGCTCGAGGTTGGACCCGAGCGACCCGATGGCGACGAGCGCGGCGATCCCGAGCACCACGGAAAAGGAGAACAACACGAGCCGCCGCCGCGAAGCCCGCGAATCCCGCCAGGCCATCTTAAGAATGAAATTCATGGGGCACCACGAAGCACACGAAACACACGAAAACGGTGAGCGGCGTCACACTGCAATACGCTCGTACTCGATTCCCGGATAGTGGCCAAAATTGACGAGCAAGCCCAGTCGACGCCCTGAGGCGCGGAGGTAGTTGTGGACCTGCGCACGATGTTCGTCGCAGAGCTTCGACATCGCTTTGATCTCGAGCACGATCTTATCCGCACAAACGAAATCTGGCGTGTAGTTTTGTCGCAATGGTCGACCCTTGTATTCGAGGGAGAGACTGGGATGGGAAACAAAAGAGATACCCTGCAGCCGAAATTCGATCTCAAGGCATTCCTGGAACACCGCCTCGAGGAAACCGCAGCCTTTCTCGCGGTAGACCTCAAAACACGCGCCCATTATGCGGTAGGAGTCCTCCCGATAGATGATCTCACTCACGTGGCCCTTTCGTGTACTTCGTGTGGTTCGTGGTTTTCCCCACTCCGGGAATCGCTCACGACGGCGCCATTCTTGAGGCGGAGGATGCGCTGGCAACGGTGGGCGAGGTCCAGATCGTGGGTCACGAGCACCAGCGTCGTCTGGCGTTCGTGATTCAGGCCGAAGATCAGCTCCACCATCGCGTGCGCCGTATCGCCGTCGAGGTTGCCCGTCGGCTCGTCGCAAAAGAGGATCTTCGGCCGGTTCATGAAGGCGCGCGCCAGCGCCACGCGCTGCTGCTCGCCGCCCGAAAGCTGAACGGGATAGTGGTCGCAACGCTCCCCCAGCCCGACGCGCGCCAGCAATCCGCGCGCCTCGCTCTCCGCCGCGGCGCCGCCCTGCCCGCGCAGCTCGACCGGCACGAGCACGTTCTCGAGCGCCGTGAGCGTCGGCACGAGTTGGAAGTTCTGAAACACGAAGCCGACGTGCTCGTTGCGTACGCGCGCCCGTTCGTCCTCGCTC
>ERZ761602.1327-NODE-1327-length-45493-cov-69.167173_pt1 | contig 45493 bp, 46 predicted proteins | sample MGYA00512165_ERZ761602 | MGnify/ENA primary metagenome ERZ761602 (study PRJEB28899, sample SAMN02445085) | bioreactor sludge metagenome | biome: EBPR sludge; isolation source: Thorneside wastewater treatment plant | place: Australia: Brisbane, Thorneside...
GGGCTGGGGTCTGGGGTCTGGGGACTGCGGACTGCGGACTGCGGGGTGCGGGGTGCGAGCCGGGGCTACGGGCTGGGGGCTGGGATGAAGGTCCGGAGACTGGGCGTCGGGGGCGGGAACGCGGGAAGCGGGGCTTGCTCTGCGGAGCGCGAACTGCGCCCCAGCTTTCCCCGGGCGCGCCGTTCGGGGTGCCCTTGGCCGCGACGACGACGCGGCGGCCGGCCCGTGCCGGCCCTTGTTGCGGCGCGCCATCCGGACCGCTAGCATGCCGGCCATGTCGTCCTTCCCGACCCGCGTCATCGGCGTCACCGGGGCCCGCCTGGCCTCGGGCATGACTTCGCGCGCGCGCCGACCGCACGCCCCCCGTTCCGGCCGGTCCTGAGCGCCTTCCCGCGTTCGCCCTGACAGACCCGGCCCGCGTGCCGGGTCTTTTCGTTTCCAGCCCACCCCATCTCCAGCAGGACCGACGCCATGGCGATCCGACATTTCCTCAGCACCCAGGACCTCTCCCGCGAGGAACTGGCGCACCTGCTCGACGTCGCCGCGGCCTTCAAGAAGCAGCCGGCCGGCGACGCCCTGCGCGGCAAGGCGGTGGCCCTGGTGTTCCTGAACCCGTCGATGCGGACCCGCACCTCGTTCGAGATCGGCACCTGGCAGCTCGGCGGCCATGCCGTGGTGCTGGCGCCGGGCAAGGACGCCTGGGGCATCGAGTTCGAGCCGGGCGTGGTGATGGACGGCGAGGCCGAGGAGCACGTCGCCGAGGTCGCCCAGGTGCTGTCGCGTTACGTCGACCTGATCGCCGTGCGCGCCTTCCCGAAATTCGTCGACTGGAACGAGGACCGCCAGGACAAGGTGATCCGCGCCTTCGCCCGGCACGCCACGGTGCCGGTGATCAACATGGAGACCATCGTCCATCCCTGCCAGGAGCTGGCGCATGCGCTGATGCTGCGCGAGCGCCTGGGCACGCCGGACTTCCGCGGCCGCAAGTACGTGCTGACCTGGACCTACCACCCCAAACCGCTGAACACCGCGGTCGCCAACTCCTCGCTGCTGATCGCCACCCGCCTGGGCTTCGACGTCACCCTGCTGTGCCCGACCCCGGACTACCTGCTCGACCCGATGTTCATGGACCAGGCGCGCGGCAACTGCGCGGAGTCCGGCGGCTCGCTCACGGTCAGCCACGACATCGAGGCCAGCTATGCCGGTGCCCACGTCGTCTACGCCAAGAGCTGGGGCGCCCTGCCCTGGTTCGGCAACTGGGGCCCGGAGAAGCCGGTCCGCGACGCGCACCGCCACTTCATCGTCGACGAGGCCAAGATGGCGCTGACCGACGGCGCGGTGTTCAGCCACTGCCTGCCCCTGCGCCGCAACATCAAGGCCACCGATGGCGTGATGGACGCGCCCTACTGCGGCGCCATCGACGAGGCCGGCAACCGCCTGCCGGTGCAGAAGGCGGTGATGGCCTGGCTGGCCGGCCAGGCACGCGGCCGCTGACTCCCCTGCCCTTCCTTCGAGGATTCCCCGTGAGCGCCAACGCCCCCAGCCCCGGCACCCCGATCGTCCTGGCCTTCTCCGGCGGCCTGGACACCAGCTTCTGCGTCCCCTGGCTGCGCGAGCGCGGCTGGGCGGTGCACACCGTGTTCGCCGACACCGGCGGCGTCGATGCCGACGAACGCGCCTACATCGAGGCGCGCGCCGCCGAGCTGGGCGTCGCCAGCCACGTCACCGTCGACGGCGGCCCGGCCCTGTGGGAGGGCTTCGTGAAGCCGTTCGTGATGGCCGGCGAGGGCTACCAGGGCCAGTACCCTCTGCTGGTCTCCGACCGCTACCTGATCGTCGAGGCGACCCTGGCGCGCGCCACCGGACTGGGCACCCGGGCGATCGCCCACGGCTGCACCGGCATGGGCAACGACCAGGTGCGCTTCGACCTGGCCGTGAAGGCCGATGGCGACTGGACGATCGTCGCGCCGATCCGCGAGATCCAGAAGGAGCACACCCAGACCCGCGCCTACGAGCAGGCCTGGCTGGAGCAGCGCGGCTTCGCGGTGCGCGCGAAGCAGAAGGCCTACACGATCAACGAGAACCTGCTCGGCGTGACCCTGTCCGGCGGCGAGATCGACCGCTGGGAGCAGCCCGGCGCCGAGGCGCGCGGCTGGTGCGCGCCGCGCGCGAAGTGGCCGGCGGCGCCGCTGCAGGTGCGGATCGGCTTCGAGCGCGGCGAGGCGGTCAGCCTGGACGGCGAACGCCTGCCCGGCGCCGAACTGCTGGCCCGCCTCAACCGCGCCTTCGCGGCCTACGGCGTCGGCCGCGGCCTGTACACCGGCGACACCACGATCGGCCTGAAGGGCCGGATCATCTTCGAGGCGCCGGGTCTCGCCGCCCTGCTCACAGGCCACCGCGCCCTGGAGGAGGCGGTGCTCAGCAAGCTGCAGAACCGGTTCAAGCCCGAGGTCGCGCGCAAGTGGGTGGAGCTGGCCTACGAGGGCTTCTGGAACGACCCGCTGAAGGCCGACCTGGAGGCCTTCCTGCGCTCCAGCCAGTCCTGCGTCACCGGCGAGGTGCTGCTGGAGACCGCGGGCGGCCGGGTCGATGCGGTGGCGGTGCGCTCGCCGCACCTGCTGCACGCCAAGGGCGCCACCTACGCGCAGTCGGCCGACTGGGGCGTGGCCGAGGCGGAGGGCTTCATCCGCCTGTACGGGATGAGCTCGACCCTGTGGGCGCAGGTCAACGCCGGCAAGGGCGACTGACGCCATGCTCGATGCCGTCCTGCGCCACCTCGAGGCCCTGGTCGCCTTCGACACCCGAAACCCGCCGCGGGCGATCGGCACCGGCGGCATCTTCGACTACCTGCGCGCCCACCTGCCCGGCTTCCGCATCGAGGTGGTCGACCACGGCGCCGGCGCCGTGCACCTGCTGGCCGTGCGCGGCGCGCCGCGGCGCCTGTTCAACGTGCACCTGGACACCGTGCCGGACTCGCCGCACTGGCAGGGCGACCCGCTGCGCCTGCGCGTGGCGGGCGACCGGGCGATCGGCCTGGGCGCCTGCGACATCAAGGGCGCCGCCGCCGGCCTGCTGGCCGCCGCGGCGCAGACCGCGGGCGACGCCGCGTTCCTGTTCAGCAGCGACGAGGAGGCCAACGACGCCCGCTGCATCGCCGGCTTCCTGGCCGGCGACCACGGCTTCGCCGAGGCGCTGGTCGCCGAGCCGACCGGCTGCCGGGCGGTGCTGGCGCACCGCGGCATCGCCTCGGTGCTGATGCACTTCCACGGCCAGGCCGGCCATGCCTCGGACGCCCAGGCACCGACCGCCAGCGCCCTGCACCAGGCGGTGCGCTGGGGCGACGCCGCGCTCGACCTGGTCGAGGGCCATGCCGGCGACCGCTTCGGCGGCCTGACCGGACTGCGCTTCAACATCGGCCGCGTCGAGGGCGGCATCAAGGCCAACATGATCGCCCCCGCGGCCGAGCTGCGCTTCGGGTTCCGGCCGCTGCCCAGCCACGACATCGACGAGCTGCACGCGCGCCTGCGCGCGCTGGCGGTCGACGGCACCGGCTACCAGGAGACCTTCCGCGGCCCGTCGCTGCCGGCCGGCGACGTCGCCGGCGCCGAGGCCGCCCGCCTGCGCGCGCGCGACCTGGCCGATGCCCTGGACCTGCCGGTCGGCAACGCGGTGGACTTCTGGACCGAGGCCTCGCTGTTCTCGCAGGCCGGCCTGACCGCCCTGGTCTACGGGCCCGGCGACATCGCCCAGGCCCACAGCGCCGACGAATGGGTGGCGCTGGACCAGCTCGCCGCCTACGCCGGCACCGTCCGCCGCCTGATCGCCTGAGCCCGCCATGAGTCCCGCCCGCACCGCCGCCACCGACCTGCGCCCGACCATCGTCCGGCTGCTGTCCAACATGGCCAGCGCCAAGGAGATCCAGCAGTACCTCAAGCGCTTCTCGCAGCTCGACGCCGCCCGCTTCGCGGTGGTCAAGGTCGGCGGCGCGATCCTGCGCGACGAGCTCGGCGCCCTGGTGTCGTCGCTGGCCTTCCTGCAGCAGGTCGGCCTGACGCCGATCGTCATCCACGGCGCCGGCCCGCAGCTCGACGAGGAGATGGCCGCCGCCGGGATCGAGAAGAAGACCGTCGGCGGCCTGCGCCACACCACGCCCGAGGGCCTGGCCGTGGTGCGCCGGGTCTTCCAGCAGCAGAACCTGCGCCTGGTCGAGGCCCTGCAGGCCGAAGGGGTGCGCGCCACCTCGATCCTGTCCGGCGTGTTCGAGGCCGACTTCCTGGGTCGCCGCAAGTACGGCCTGGTCGGCAGAGTCGCCCGCGTGCACACCGCCGGCATCCAGGCGGCGATCAAGGTCAGCTCGATTCCGGTGATCGCCAGCCTGGGCGAGACCGCCGGCGGCCAGATCCTCAACGTCAACGCCGACTGGGCCGCCAACGAGCTGGTCAAGGAACTCAAGCCCTACAAGATCATCTTCCTGACCGGCACCGGCGGACTGCTGGACGACCGCGGCCGGGTGATCGACTCGATCCACCTCAGCACCGAGTACGCCGAGCTGATGCGCCAGCCCTGGCTGCACTCGGGCATGAAGGTCAAGATCGAGCAGATCCACGACCTGCTGATGCAGCTCCCGCACGCCTCCTCGGTGTCGATCACCCGGCCCGACGAGCTCGCCAAGGAACTGTTCACGCACCGCGGCTCGGGCACCCTGGTCCGGCGCGGCGAGAAGATCCGCAGCGCGCGCGGCTGGGGACGCCTGGACACCCGGCGCCTGCGCGCGCTGATCGAATCCAGCTTCGGGCGGCGCCTGGACCGCGACTACTTCGAGAAGACCCGGCCGTGGCGGGTGTACTGCAGCGAGCACTACCGCGCCGCGATCGTCCTGACCCGCGAGAACGGCCTGGTGCACATGGACAAGTTCGCGGTCAGCGAGGACGCCCAGGGCGAGGGCCTGGGCCGCGCCATCTGGCAGGTCATGCACGCGGAGAACCCGCAGCTGTTCTGGCGCTCCCGGCGCGGCAACCCGATCAACGAGTTCTATTTCGCCAACGCCGACGGCGCCATCAAGGACGCCCGCTGGACGGTGTTCTGGTACGGCATGGACGACTGGGCGCAGGTGCGCTTCGCGGTCGAGCATTGCCGGGCCCGCCCGGCCACGCTCAAGGATGCCTGAGCGCATGTCCGCCTGGACCACCCTGCCGACCCTGACCGGCCGCCACGCCCGCCTGGTGCCGCTGCACGCAGGCCACGCCGATGCCCTGGCCGACGCGGTGGCCGATGGCGAGCTCTGGCGCCTGCCCTGGACCCGGGTGCCGGCGCCCGACCAGGTGCCGGACTGGATCGCCCGGGCGCTGGACGAGCACGGCCACGGCCGCGCCCTGCCCTTCTGCGTGCTGGACGGCGAGGGCCGCGTGGTCGGCAGCACCCGCCTGGGCCACCTCGACCCGGACAACCGGCGCGCCGAGATCGGCTGGACCTGGTACGCGGCCCGGGTCCAGCGCACCGCGCTCAACACCCAGGCCAAGCGCCTGCTGCTGGCGCACGCGTTCGGGCCGATGGCCTGCGTCGCGGTCGAGCTGCGCACGCACCGGCTCAACCACCGCTCGCGGCGCGCCATCGAGCGCATCGGCGCCCGGCTGGACGGCATCCTGCGCAACCACATGGCGATGCCCGACGGCACCCTGCGCGATACCGCCGTGTATTCCATACTCGACAGCGAGTGGCCGGCGGTGCGCGGCCACCTGGACTTCCTGCTGGAGCGACACGCATGAGCGCAGCCATCACCCTGGGCATCGTCGGCGCCCGCGGCCATGTCGGCGCCGAACTGGTCCGGCTGGTCGCCGGCCATCCGCGTTTGCGGCTGTCCTTCGTGTCCTCGCGCGAACTGGCCGGACAGGCGCTGGCCGGGCACTTCGACGGCGCCCCCGGCGGGCTGCGCTTCGAGAACCTCGACGCCGGCGCGGTCGCCGGCAAGGGCGCCGACGTGGTCGTGCTGGCGCTGCCGAACGGCAAGGCCGCGCCCTTCGTCGCCGCCCTCGAAGCGGCGCGGCCGGACACCCTGGTGGTCGACCTGTCCGCCGACTTCCGCTTCGACGACGGCTGGCACTACGGCCTGCCCGAGCTGAACCGGGCACGCTGGGCCGGCCAGCGCCGGATCGCCAATCCCGGCTGCTACGCGACCGCCATGCAGCTCGCCCTGGCACCGATGCGGGACCTGCTGGACGGGCCGGCACAATGCTTCGGTGTGTCCGGCCATTCGGGCGCCGGCACCACGCCGTCGCCGCGCAACGACCCGGACCTGCTGCGCGACAACCTGATGCCCTATGCGCTGACCGGTCACGTCCACGAAGCCGAGGTCGGCCGCCACCTGGCGCACCCGGTCGAGTTCATGCCGCATGTCGCGCCGCACTTCCGTGGCATCACCCTGACCGCCAACCTGCACCTGGCCCGTGCCATGGACCTGCCGGCCGTGCGCGCCTGCTACCGGGACTTCTACGCCGGCGAACCCCTGGTCCGCGTGCTCGACGAGGCGCCCTGGGTCAGCCGCATCGCCGGGCGCCACCACGCCGAGGTCGGCGGCTTCGCGCTGGCCGCCGACGGCCGCCGCCTGGTGCTGGTCGCCACCCTGGACAACCTGCTCAAGGGCGCCGCCACCCAGGCGATGCAGAACATCAACCTGGCCCTGGGCCTGGCCGAGACCGACGGCATCCCGCTGCCGCCGGCGGCCGCGACGACGGAGGCGCTGGCATGAGCACGCTGCTGTGGCAGAAGGCGGGCGTCGAGGTCGATCCGCGCATCCAGGCCTTCCTGGCCGGCGAGGACGTGCTGCTCGACCGCGAGTTCTTCGCGCACGACATCCGCGCCAGTCTTGCGCACGCGCAGGGGCTGGCGCGGATCGGCGTGATCGATGCAGCCGCCCTGGCCGGCATCGAGCGCGAGCTGGACGCGCTGGCCCGGGCCTTCGCGGACGGCGACTTCGTGCTGGACGACCGCCACGAGGACGGCCATTCGGCGATCGAGCACTGGCTGACGCAGCGCCTGGGCGAGGCCGGCCGCCGCATCCACACCGGGCGCAGCCGCAACGACCAGGTGCTGGTCGCCACCCGGCTGTGGCTGAAGGACCGCCTGGCAGGCCTGGCCGGCCTGTGCCGGGACATCGCGGCGGTGCTGCTGGACGGTGCGCGCGCCGGCGCCGGCGTGCCGATGCCCGGCTACACGCACCTGCAGCGCGCCGTGCCCAGCACGGTCGGCCACTGGTGCGCCGGCTACGCCGAGGCGTTCATCGACGACGGCGTGCGGGCACTGGCCACCCGCGACTGGCTGGACGCCAATCCGCTGGGTACCGCCGCCGGCTACGGCGTCAACCTGCCGCTGGACCGCGCGCACACCACCGCGGCGCTGGGCTTCGCGCGGATGCAGGTCAACCCGGCCTACGCGCAGCTCTCGCGCGGCAAGTTCGAGCTGGCCGCCCTGGAGGCGCTGGGCTCGGCGACCCTCGACCTGCGCCGTCTGGCCTGGGACCTGTCGCTGTTCACCACCGCCGAGTTCGCCTTCGTGCACCTGCCGGCGCAGTACACGACCGGCAGCTCGATCATGCCGAACAAGCGCAACCCCGACGTCGTCGAGCTGATGCGCGCCAGCCACGCCGCGGTGGCCGCGGCCAGGACCGAGACCGAACAGCTGCTGTCGCTGCCGTCCGGATACCAGCGCGACCTGCAGCTCGGCAAGGGCGCCCTGGTGCACGGCTTCCGGCACGGCCTGGGGGCCCTGGCCCTGCTGCCCGGCCTGCTCGCCGGCCTGCGCTGGGACGAGGCGCGCCTGTGCGCGGCGATCGAGCCGGCCATGCACGCCACCGACCTGGCCATCGAGCTGGCCGCCGCCGGCCTGCCGTTCCGCGACGCCTACCGGCAGGTCGCCGACGGCGCCGGCGACCTCGCCGCGCGCACGCCGCAGGCCAGCATCGCCGCGCGCATCTCGCCGGGCGCCTGCGGCGACCTGCGCCTGGACGAGCTGCAGGCCCGGCTGGCCAGCCTGGCCGCCGCACTGCCCGCCGGCGCGGACCCCTGACCGCCCGACCGACGGCGCGGGCGGCGGCCATCGATCGCCCGCGACACCCGTTCAACGACGTTCACCCGAGGACACGCCATGCCCCGCCTGCACGACAGGATCGCCCTGGTCACCGGCGCCGCCCGCGGCATCGGCGAGGCGATCGCCCGCGCCTTCGTCGCCGAGGGCGCGTTCGCCTGGGTCACCGACATCGACGAGGCCGGCGGCCGGGCGGTCGCCGAAGCGCTGGGCGGGCGCGCCGCCTTCCTGCGCCTGGACGTCCGCGAGGAGGACGACTGGCGCGCCGCCATGGCGACGGTGCTGGAGCGCCACGGACGGCTCGACGTGCTGGTCAACAACGCCGGCATCACCGGCTTCGAGTCGGGCCTGGCCGCCCACGACCCCGAGCACGCCAGCCTCGCCGACTGGCATGCCGTGCACCGCACCAACCTCGACGGCGTGTTCCTGGGCTGCAAGCACGGCATCGCGGCGATGCGCGCGACCGGTGCCGGGTCGATCATCAACCTGTCCTCGCGCTCCGGCCTGGTCGGCATCCCCGGCGCCGCCGCCTACGCGAGCTCGAAGGCGGCGGTGCGCAACCACAGCAAGACCGTCGCCCTGTACTGCGCCGAGCAGGGCCTGGCGATCCGCTGCAACTCCCTGCACCCGGCGGCCATCCTGACGCCGATGTGGGAACCGGTGCTGGGCCAGGGCCCGGACCGCGAGGCGCGCATGCGCGAGTTCACCAGCGACTGTCCGATGCGCCGCTTCGGCCGCCCCGAGGAGGTCGCCGCGGTCGCCGTCCTGCTCGCCTCCGACGAGGCCGCCTACATCAACGGCGCCGAGCTGAACATCGACGGCGGCATCCTGGCCGGCGCGGCGGCGCCGCCGGCGCCCGCGGATCCGTCGTAGCGGATGTCCGGCTCGCTTCGTGCCAGGACGCTGGCGCGGCAGGAGGGCACCAGGCCGGTTTCGTGGTAACGCGGGCGGGGGCGGATCACCTGCTCAGGGGCAGATGATTTCAAGTTTCGGATAGCAGGTGCGATACCGCTTCGCATCCCGCGTCAGCAGCGCCATGCCTTCGATGGCCGCATGGGCGCCGATGTGGAAGTCCGGCTGCGGCGAGGTTCGCGCACCCTTGGCCCGGCGGTACTGCAGGAAGGCCTTGCCGGCCAGGAAGCCGGCCTCCCACGGCAGCTCCAGCCGGGTGATGGCATCGGGCGGTAGCGCCTCGTCCAGTTCCTCGATGCGCTCGAAACCCACCGAAACCTCGGCGTAGATGATGGGGTTGATGCACAGCTCGGCTTCGGCGGCGCAGGCATCGAGCCGGGCGGCCGACCAGCCATACCACTGCGGATCCTCGGTCAGAACGTCCAGCAGGACGTTGGCATCCACCAGGACGCGGCGCACGGCGCGGTCCTCATTGCCCCGCGTCAGGCGCAGGATCTCGTCGGTGGTCATGCGCGTCGTGGCCCGGCCGCGCAGTCGGTCGGCCAGGCTGCCCCGGCGTGCCTTTGGCGGGTGGGCGATGGTGGAAGCGGCCTCGCGCAGGACCGCCTCCCGCACGAAGGTGGCCACCGGCAGCCCGTGCAGCTGCGCAGCGCGGCGAAGGCGGTTCTCGTCCTCGGTGCTGAGGCGCAGGTCAAGGCGACCGGCGGCTGCAGTCATGGCGACACTGCTTGTACGTCAGCCTGCCGTACCGGTGAGATGCCCGCCGGTGCGTGCCGAAAGTGGCGAGAACAACCCGGGATCCCCGCAGCGGCGGGCAGGAACCCGCGACCAGCCGCAGTGGTGTGTGGCTTGGCGGCGCGTGACTCCCGGCAGCGACGAAGGCCGTATGGGCCACCGGCAACGGGCGGCCGATGGGCAGACTGGAACCGCCAGGACAACGGTGTGCGAGCGTGCCGGGGCGAGACGCCGGATTCGTGGTGGGCCGTGTTGGGATCGAACCAACGACCAACGGATTAAAAGTCCGCTGCTCTACCGGCTGAGCTAACGGCCCGGTGCGAAGGGTTGGCAGTTTACCAGCCGATGCCGGCAAGGATGCGACAGCGAACCGCCAGCGGCGCGCACCCGCGACGGCCGTCCCGACGTCGTGACGTCCCGCGACGGCCGGCGCCGCCAGGGCGCGCCGCTCAGTGGTCGCGGTATCGCGTCGGATCGGCGACGCCGGCCTCCGCGAAGCCCTGGGCGCGCAGCCGGCAGGCGTCGCAGCGCCCGCAGGCGCGACCCTCCGCGTCGGCCTGGTAGCAGGACACGGTCATCGCGAAGTCGACGCCCAGGCGCAGGCCCTCGCGGACGATGTCGGCCTTGGACAGGTGCATCAGCGGCGCGTGCACGCGCAGGCGCGTGCCTTCCACGCCGGCGCGGGTGGCGACGTTGGCCAGCGCCTCGAAGGCCTCGATGAAGGCGGGACGGCAGTCCGGGTAGCCGGAGTAGTCGACGGCGTTGACGCCGACGAACAGGTCGGCGGCGCCGAGCACCTCGGCATGGCCCAGGGCCAGGGCCAGGAACACCGTGTTGCGCGCCGGCACGTAGGTGACCGGGATGCCCTCGGTCGGCGCCTCCGGCACGGCGATCTCGGCAGTCAGCGCCGAGCCGCCGATGCTGCGCAGGTCCAGTGCCAGGATCTTGTGGTTTTCGGCGCCCAGCGCCGCGGCCACGGCGGCGGCGGCGGCCAGCTCGGCGGCGTGCCGCTGGCCGTACAGGATGCTCAGCGCGTGCACCTCGAAGCCTTGCGCGCGCGCCTGCGCCAGCACCACGGCCGAGTCCATGCCGCCCGACAGCAGCACCACGGCGCGACGGCCACCACCGGCGTCGCCCGGCTGCGGCGCCGGTGCGCTCACCGGCCCGGCTCCTCGCCCCAGAGGAGCTTGTGGAGCTGCACCTGCAGGCGCACCGGCAGGCGGTCGTCGAGGATCCACTGCGCCAGCTCGCGCGGCGCCAGGGTCGACCACACCGGCGAGAACAGCACCTGGCAGCGCGCGGCGAGATCGTGCTCGCGCAGGCGGGCCACCGCCCAGTCGTAGTCGTCCCGGCCGGCCAGCACGAACTTGACCTGGTCGTGCGGCCGCAGGTGCGCGAGGTTGCTCCACAGGTTGCGGCCGGACTCGCCGGAGCCGGGCGCCTTGAGGTCCATGACCTTGCGCACCCGCGGGTCGACGCCGCCGACGTCGAGCGCTCCGGAGGTCTCCAGCGAGACCTCGAAGCCGGCATCGCACAGGCGCGCCAGCAGGTCCAGGCAGCGCCGCTGCGCCAGCGGCTCGCCGCCGGTGACGCAGACGTGCCGGGCGCCGAAGGCCGCCACCTCGGCGAGGAGTCCGTCGATGCTCCGCCAGAGCCCGCCGTGGAAGCTGTAGGTGGTGTCGCACCAGGTGCAGCGCAGCGGACAGCCGGTCAGGCGCACGAACACCGTGGGCCAGCCGACGGCGTCGCCCTCGCCCTGGACGGAATGGAACACCTCGGTGATGCGCAGGCGATCCGCTGCGACCGGTGCCGGGGCATCCGGCTCGGGGGCCGGGACGGGCGCGGGGGAGACCATGGCAGTCGGGAAGTGCGGGGACCGGCGGACCGCGATCGGCGCGCGGTCGCCAGCAAGGATCAGCGCTGTTCGAGCGCCAGGGCGCGCAGGCGGCTCTGCGCCAGGCGGGCCACGGTGGTGTCGGGCCAGCGGGCGGCGACGCCCTCGAGCGCGCCGCGGGCGGCGTCGTACTGGCCGAGCTCGTACAGGCAGTAGCCGATCTTCAGCTCGGCATCGGCGGTCTTCTCGCCGTCGGGCCAGGCCGCCACCAGCTCGCGGAAGGTCGCCAGCGCGGTCTCGTAGTTCTGGGTCACGTAGTAGGACTCGCCCAGCCAGTACTGGGCGTTGTCGGCCAGCTCGTGGGCCGGCCAGGCGCGCAGGAAGGCGCGGAACAGGCTGGCCGATTCGTCGTAGCGGCCCTGCTTGAGGGCGTCGAAGGCGGCCTGGTAGTCGGCCTGGGCATCGCCGGCCGGCAGCGGCGAGGCGGCGGCGCCCACCGGCATCGGCTGCCCGGTGTAGGGATCGACCGGCGCGGCCTCCTCCATCATCAACTGGTCGGGGTCGGCGGGCCGGGACGGTGCCAGGGGCGCGGTTCCGGCACCCGGGCCGGCCGGGTCCAGGGACAGCGGCTGGTCGCCGGTCGCCGCGCCGCCACCGCCGCCCAGGCGGTTGATGCGGTCGTCGAGGTCGGCGTACTGGTCGTTCTGGCGCTTCTTCAGCGCGTCGATCTCGAACGCCTGCTGCTCGACCAGGTTGCGCAGGGACTGCATCTCGACCTGCATCTCCTGGATGCGGTTGAGCAGTTCCATGTTGCCGCCGCCGGCGGCCGGCGCCGACTGTCCCTGCTGCTCCAGCCGGGCGACGCGCTCGGCCAGGCTCAGCCGGCCGTCCTGGGCCAGCACCGGGGCCACCATGGCGGCCGCGAGGGCCGCCATGGTGGAGACACGCAGTACGCGACGGATGGTCATTACCTGACGGTGTAGACGATCTCGACGCGACGGTTCTGCTGCCAGCAGGACTCATCGGACATGGTGCAGGTCGGACGCTCTTCGCCGTAGGAGACGACGGTGAGCTGGCCCGAGGAGGCACCGGCGACGGTCAGGGCGTCGCGGGCGGCGTTGCCGCGGCGCTCGCCCAGGCCCAGGTTGTACTCGCGGCTGCCGCGCTCGTCGGCATGGCCTTCCAGGGTGACGCGGGCCATCGAGCGGTTGCTCAGGTAGCGGGCGTGGCAGCTCAGGATCTCCTGGGCCTCGGAACGGACGTTGGCCTGGTCGAAGTCGAAGTAGACGACGCGCTGGCGCAGGCACGGGATGCGGTCGAGGGCGCTGGGATCGCTCCAGTCGTCGCCGGCGGGCGTGGTCTGCGCGACCGGCGGCGTGGTGTCGACGGGCGGCTCGACCTCGTCACGGACGGTCTTCTTCTTGCAGGCGACCAGGCCGAAGGCCAGGAGGGCTGCCAGGCTGATGCGGATTGCGACGTTCATTGCAGTGTTCCCGGATGGAGTGGGGGAGTGGGACGTGGATCTTTCTTATGACAGAACGGGGCCTTCCGCTCACCGCTGGCGATACGGCGACCAGGCCGGCTCGCGGACATCGCCATCGGCGAGCACCAGACGCTGCCTGACGCGACCGTCGGCGGACACGGAGTAGAGCACCCCGCGACCCCCTTCCCTGGCGGCGTAGATCAGCATGCTGGCGTTTGGAGCGAAGCTGGGCGACTCGTCCATCCGCCCCGGCGAAACCAGGTCGTAGCGGCCGCCGCCGCCCCGCGTCCGGTCCAAAACCGCTATACGATACACGTTTCCGGCACCCTGCACCATGGCGAAGCGCTGGCCGTCGTAGGCCACCGAGACGCGGGCGTTGTAGTCGCCCTGGCCGGTCAGGCGGGTGGGCTCGCCGCCGGTCGCGGGGACCTGGTAGATCTGCGGCTTGCCGGCCCGGTCCGAGGTGAACACGATGCTGCGGCCGTCGGGCAGCCACTGCGGCTCGGTGTCGATCGCCCAGTGCCGGGTCAGCTGGGTGGTCTGGCGGCTGGCCAGGTCGAGCACGTGGATTTCCGGGTTGCCGGTGCGGGACAGCGACAGCGCCAGCCGGCTGCCGTCCGGCGAGAACGCCGGAGCGCCGTTGATGCCGGGCGAGGCGGACACCACCTCGCGGCTGCCGGTGGCCAGTTCCTGGATGTAGATCGCCGAATTGCCGCGCTCGAACGAGACGTAGGCCAGGCGCCGGCCGTCCGGCGACCAGGCCGGCGACATCAGCGGCTCGCGCGAGCGCACCACCAGCTGCGGGCCATGGCCGTCGGAATCGGCGACCATCAGGGCGTATTCGATGCTGGGCGCCACGCCGCGGGCGGTGACGTAGGCGATCCGGGTGAAGAAGGCGCCGCGCACCCCGAAGATCTTCTCGTAGACCAGGTCGGCGATCTGGTGGGCGACGCCGCGCAGCTCGGCCTCGCGGCCGTTCAGCGCCCCGGCCAGGATCCGCTCCTGGCGGGCCACGTCGAAGGCCTCGTACTCGATGCGGAAGCCGCCGCCGGGCGCGTCGGCGACCCGGCCGATCACCAGGTAGTCCTGGCGCAGCAGCCGCCAGGTCGCGAAGCGGACGTCGCTCTCGCGCACCGGGAACTCGACCACGTCGCCGCGCGGCAGCGACCGGATCTGGCCGCTGCGGTTGAAGTCGGCGGCGATCACCTGGGCCAGGTCGACGCTGGGCGGCAGGCCGGCGCCCTCGTGCGCGAACGGCACCACGGCGACCGGCACGGCGCCCTCGTTGGCGCCGCTGATGGTCAGGCGCAGCGGCTCGTCGGCACGGGCGGCGCCGGCCAGGGCCAGCAGGGCGATCAGGGGCAGCAGCAGTCGTAGGGTCATTGCGTGCACTCTTGCAGGTCCTGGGGATGGCAGAAGGTCAACTGGATCTCACGCCGGAACACGCTCTCGAAGCCCTCGTACGGCAGGGGCTCGGCGGCAAGGACCGCGCGCTCCAGGGTCGCCCTGGCCTGCTCGTCGGCATTGCAGGGCCGGATCGCGCGGGCACTCAGGATGGTCCCACCCCGAACCTGAACGATCTGCATGGTACAGACCACCCTCGGCGAATTCTCCGGCATCCGCCAGCGCCGGTGCACGGCCTGGGTGATGGCGGCGCCGTAGCGGGCGAGCAGGCTCTCGTCCTCGCCGCGCTGGCCGGCCTGGGCGGCGGTCGCGGCGGCCTCGCGCTCGGCCGCCTCGCGCGCCGCGGCCTCGGCGGCGGCCCGTTCCGCGGCCTCGCGCTGCTGCTGTTCGCGCTGCTCGCGCTCGCGCTGCTGCTGCTGCTCGCGTTCGCGCCGGCGTTCCTCCTCGGCGCGCTGGCGCTCCTGTTCCTCCAGCAGCACCTGCTCGGCACGGCGCCGGCGCTCCTCCTGCTCGCGTGCCTCCTCCTCGGCGCGCAGCAGGGCCTGCTGGTCGATGCGCTGCTGGTCGACGGTGTCGTCGGCCTGCAGGTCGGTCGGCGGCTCCGGCTGCTGGGGAGGCGGCGGCGGTGGCGGCGGGGCCGGTCGCGGCGCCGGGCGCGGCGGGGCCGGCGGCGCCAGCGCGGCGAGGTCGACGAAAACCGCCTCGATCGGCTCGCCGGCGGCGCGCACCGGCTTGCCCGTCTGCCACCAGAACAGCCCGCTGAAGGCCAGCAGCAGGACCAGCACGTGCACCAGCAGGGCGTAGACGACTGCCTTGACGGTGTCGGCCCGGGTCTCCATCCGCGTCCTCAGTTGCCGGCCGGGGTGGTCGGCACCGGCTGGCTCATCAGCCCGACCTTGCCGACCTCGGCCTGCTGCAGCAGCACCAGGGTCTGGTAGACCTGCTGGTAGTCGACCCGGCCGTCGCCGCCGACCAGCACCGGCACCTGCGGGTTGTTGCGCACGAAGGCGCCGACCTTGGCGACCAGGGCGTCGGCATCGACCGCCTCGCGCGGCTCGCCGCCCAGGGTCAGGAACATCGCCCCGGCCTGGTCGACGGTGACCAGGACCGGTTCGCTGTCGACGTTCAGCGAGCGCGCGTCCGAGCGCGGCAGCTCGATGTCGACGCCCAGGTTGAGCAGGGGCGCGGTGATCATGAAGATGATGAGCAGGACCAGGGTGACGTCGATGTAGGGGACGACGTTGATCTCGGCCTTGAGCTTGCGGCGCTGGCGGCGGGCGGCCATGGCGGTTTCCTCAGGCGGCCTCGCCGGCGTGCGCCTGGCGCTGCAGGATGGTCGAGAACTCGTCCTGGAAGGTCTCGTAGCGGCTGTTGATGCGCTCGACCTTGTTCTGGTAGCGGTTGTAGGCGATCACCGCGGGGATCGCCGCGAACAGGCCCATGGCGGTGGCGATCAGCGCCTCGGTGATGCCCGGCGCGACCATGGCGATGGTCGCCTCGCGGACGTTGGCGAGGCCGTGGAAGGCGATCATGATGCCCCATACGGTGCCGAACAGGCCGACGTACGGGCTGATCGAACCGACCGTGGCCAGGAACTCGAGGTTCTGCTCCAGGCGGTCGACCTCGCGGGTGACCGCGGCGCGCATGGCGTGCTGGGCGCCCTCGACGGTGGTGCGCGGGTCGGCGAACTTGCGCTGCCGCTGGCGCGCGAACTCCCGGAAGCCGGCCTCGAAGATGCCGGCCATGCCGGCGGCCTCGCCCTGCTCGGCGCCGACCTCGCGAAACAGCGCTGCCAGGTCGACGCCCGACCAGAACCGCGACTCGAAGGCCTCGGCCTCCTCGCTGGCGCGGGTGAGGATGGCGCGCTTGCGGAAGATCACCACCCAGGAGGCGATCGAGGCCAGCAGCAGCAGGGCCATCACCACCTGGACGGGGATGCTGGCCTCGATGATCAGGTGCAGGAGGTCGAGATCGTTGCTCATGCGGTGAGGCTCTCAAGCAGGGAATCGGGGATGGCGACGGGCCGGAAATCGGGGACGCGCACGCAGGCGACGCGGACGCTGGCGGAACACAGCAGGGCGCCGTCGTCGGCGCGGACGATGCGCTGTACGCCCTTCATGCTGGCGCGCCGGGCCTCGCGGACCTCGAAGCCGACCTCGAGCAGGTCGTCCAGGCGCGCCGGCGCCAGCCAGTCGACCGCCATCGAGCGGACCGCGAAGGCGATCGCGTGCCGATCCAGCAGGGTCTGCTGGTCCAGGCCGCGGCTGCGCAGCCACTCGGTGCGGCAACGCTCGAAGAAGCGCAGGTAGCCGGCGTGGTAGACCACGCCGCCGACATCGGTGTCCTCGAAATAGACCCGCACCGGCCAGCGGAAGGCCACCGGCCGGCCAGCGTCGGACAGGCCGGCGGAAGGGGCCGCCGGCTGGGGGTGCGCGCTGTCGGTCATGGTTCGGCCTGTCCGGGGTCGACCCCGGAAAATAGATCGGCTTCGCTTAAGCCGGGCTGACGCGGCGGCGGCTTCAGACCCAGGTGCCGCCAGGCCCGGGCGGTGGCCATGCGGCCCCGGGCGGTGCGCACCAGGTAGCCCTGCTGGATCAGGTACGGCTCGACCACGTCCTCGAGGGTGCCGCGCTCCTCGCTGAGGGCGGCGGCCAGCGACTCGATGCCGACCGGGCCGCCGTCGAAGCTGTCGATGATGGTGGCCAGCAGGCGGCGGTCGAGCGGGTCGAAGCCCTCGGCGTCGACCTCCAGTACCGCCATGGCGGCGCGCGCCGCCTCGGCGCTGATCGCGCCATCGTGACGGACCTCGGCGAAGTCGCGGACCCGGCGCAACAGGCGGTTGGCGATGCGCGGCGTGCCGCGCGCGCGCCGGGCGATCTCGGCGGCGCCCTCGGCGTCGCAGACGATGCCCAGGATGGCGGCCGAGCGGGTGACGATCTGCGCCAGCTCGGCGGGCGTGTAGTAGGCCAGCCGTTCGACGATGCCGAAGCGGTCGCGCAGCGGATTGGTCAGCATGCCGGCGCGGGTGGTGGCGCCGATCAGGGTGAAGCGCGGCAGGTCGAGCTTGATCGAGCGCGCCGCCGGGCCCTCGCCGATCATGATGTCGATCTGGAAGTCCTCCATCGCCGGATAGAGCACCTCCTCGACCACCGGCGACAGCCGGTGGATCTCGTCGACGAACAGGACATCGCCCTCGGACAGGTTGGTGAGCAGGGCGGCGAGGTCGCCGGCGCGCTCGATCACCGGCCCGGAGGTGGCGCGCAGGTTGACGCCGAGCTCGTTGGCGATGACCTGGCTGAGGGTGGTCTTGCCCAGGCCCGGCGGTCCGAAGATCAGCACGTGGTCGAGCGCCTGCTGGCGGCGCCGTGCCGCCTCGATGTAGACCGACAGCTTCTCGCGCACCGGCACCTGGCCCAGGTACTCGTCCAGCCGCCGCGGCCGGATCGACGACTCGATCCGGGCCTCCTCGGGGCTGCTGTCCGGGGCGATCAGACGTTCACTCATGGGGCAGGCGGTGGCGGGGCTCGATGGGCGGCCAAGGTGACCCCTGCAACGCGCCGGGGCCGGCCAGGGGGTCGGTCGGGACGCATTATCAACCAGCCACGGCCGCCGTGCCGGCCAGCGCGCGCCGCCTGGCCGGCCACGATGCAGATCATGGCCAGCCCTGGCCCTCTCCCCCAGCCCCTCTCCCGCGCCGCGGGAGAGGGGAGCAGATCCCGCTCCGCTTCCCGCTTCCCGTTCCCTGCTTCCTGCTTCCTGCTCCCTGCCGCCCTCCCCTCAAGCCTTCAACGCCGCCTTCAGCGCCTTCCTGATGATGGCCTCGGCGTCGTCGCCCTCGACGGCGGCCTGGCGGGCCATGCGCAGGGCGTCCGGGGGTTTGTAGCCCAGCGCCTGCAGGGCGGCGGCGGCCTCGGACTGCGGGTCCAGCGGTACCGCGCCGGCGGCGCCGGACAGGCGGGTGCCGCCGCCCAGCACCAGGTCGGCGGCCTTGTCGCGCAACTCGACCAGGATGCGCTCGGCGGTCTTCTTGCCGATGCCCGGCACCCGCACCAGGGCAGCCGGGTCGCCGGCCTGGACCAGGGCCGCGAAGGCCTCGACGCTGACGCCGGACAGGATCGCCAGCGCGGTCTTGGCGCCCACGCCATTGACCTTGAGCAGGGTGCGGAACAGGCCGCGCTCGGCCTCGCGATGGAAACCGTACAGCGCCACCGCGTCCTCCTTCACCGCGTAATGGGTGACCAGGGTGACGCTGCGGCCGGTCTCGGGCAGCTCGTAGAAGGTCGACATCGGGCATTCCAGCTCGTAGCCGACGCCGCCCACGTCCAGCAGCAGCCAGGGCGGCTGCTTGCCGACCAGGGTGCCGTGCAGTCGTCCGATCATTCGGGACTCCGGGTTCTCAAGGGGTGATCCGATCCGGGCATCCTAGCCCGGATGTTTCGCGGGGACGCCCGGCGACGTGGTGGGAACCGCGTCGCGGTGCAGGCAGCGGACCGCCGGACGGTGCAGGCGCAGCCGGCACGCCATGGAACCGGCCTGCGGGAGCAGGCCGCGCCACCGCACCAGGACCGGCGGCCGCGCCGACACCCGCATGACCCCTGCGTCCCGGGGCCTGGAGGCACGAACTGCCGGCACGGCTGCGCTGGCGAGACCGGCAATGCGCCGTCCGGGACGCTGCGCGCGCCGGCCGGAACGGCGTACGGAAAGCTCCGGCCGGCCCCGCTCAGCGGCCGCGCCGCCAGCTGCTGCGCGCGAGGCCGGTGCGACCCAGGGTGGCGCGGGTATGGGCGTGGGTGAGGGCGATCGCCAGGGCGTCGGCGGCATCGGCCTGCAGCGGCCCGGACAGGCCGAGCAGCATGGCGACCATGTGCTGCACCTGGCCCTTGGCCGCGGCGCCCCGGCCGACCACGGCCTGCTTGACCTCGCCCGCCGCGTATTCGTGCACGGCCAGGTCGCGCAACACCACGGCGCAGATCGCCGCGCCGCGCGCCTGGCCCAGCTTGAGCGCCGACTCGGCGTTGTTGCCCTTGACGAACACCTTCTCGATGGCGACCTGCTGCGGCTGCCAGCGGTCGATGGCGGCCCCGACGTCGTCCAGGACCTGGCGCAGGCGGTCGGCGAAGGTCTCGTTGTCGAGCAGGCCGATGGTCTGGTGGTGGACATGCGTGCTGCGCCCGGCGGCGTCGACGTCGATCACGCCGATGCCGGTGCGCTGGCTGCCGGGGTCGATGCCCATGATGCGGAGCGGTGCGCGTACGCCGGGGCTGGGCGACGAGGAGGGGACGCGGGCGGCAGGAGCGGCCTCCGTTGCCCCCATGACCCGTCGGGTCGGGCTGCGGGGATCACCCATGTGCCGGTTCGCCAGGCGTCGCGCCGGTTCCGGTCACCACGCTCGGCGCCCTCGCGCGCGCTGCCGCTGCGGAGAGCGGGAAGGAGAGCACGGCCCGCCCTGCCCCCTTCGTGCACCTGCCGCCGGTGCCGCGGCACCGCACCTCTCCCCCGCATGCGGGGGAGGGGCGGGGGAGAGGGCCGCCCCGGCCAGCGCGGGCGGCCGGACCGGCAAGCGTTCGGATCATGGCAGGCACCGACCCTCTTCCCCAGCCCCTCTCCCGGAGGCAGAGGGGATCAGATCGCGCTCCGCGTCCCGAGTCCCGAGTTCCGAGTCCCGGGCCCCGGCCCTACTCATACGCATCCGCCGGCAGGTCGGCGTTGGAGTAGACCTCCTGGACGTCGTCCAGGGACTCCAGGCGGTCGAGCAGCTTGGCCACGGCCTTGGCGGTGTCGCCCTCGACCGTGACGTCGGTGTCGGCGCGCAGGGTGATCTCCGCCTCGTCCGGCTTCTGGCCGGCGGCGGCCATGGCGTCGCGGACCGCCTCGAAGGTCTCCGGCTGGGTCAGCACCTCGATCGAGCCGTCCTCGGGGAACACCACGACATCGTCGGCGCCGGCCTCCAGCGCCGCCTCCATCACCGCGTCCTCCGAGCAGCCGGGGGCGAACGACAGCACGCCCAGCTTGCGGAACATGAAGGCCACCGAGCCGTCGGTGCCGAGGTTGCCGCCGTGCTTGCTGAACGCGTGGCGGACGTCGGCCACGGTGCGGTTGCGGTTGTCGGTCAGGCAGTCGACGATCACGGCGACGCCGCCGGGCGCGTAGCCCTCGAAGCGGGTCTCCTCGTAGCTGACGCCCTCGAGCTCGCCGGTCGCCTTCTTGATGGCGCGCTCGATGTTGTCCTTGGGCATCGACGCGGCGGTGGCCTTGTCCATGGCCAGGCGCAGGCGCGGATTCATCGCCGGGTCGCCGCCGCCCATGCGCGCGGCGACGTGGATCTCGCGCACCAGCTTGGTGAACTGCGCGCCGCGCAGGGCGTCCTGCTTGCCCTTGCGGTGCTGGATGTTGGCCCACTTGGAATGACCTGCCATGGTCGCTGCGGCTCCTGTCGCGTAGGTGGCTAATCAGCTGGTCGAAGAACGGCCGTCCTGGTCGTCGCTCAGGTCGCCCGTCCGGCGCAGGTCCGGACGCGCTCCCGTCGAATCAACCGGTGTCGCGGTTGCTTCGCGGAGCGGCCATCCATGGCCGCCGCCAGCAGGCTGTTCTACGACAGCCTGCCAACCGCGCGATTCTAACCGAGGCCGGAAGCCAGCCCGTCGGGCGGGGCCGCCGGCAGGCCCTGCCCGGCCAGCCAGGACGCGGCCAGCCCGGCCGCCTGCGCCGACAGCAGCAGGCCGCTGTGGCTGGTGCGCAGCACGGCATGGCCGGCCAGGCCGGGATGGCGGGTCTCGGCCACCGCCACGGTGCCATCGTGCGGGCCGGAAAGGCCGGGCACCAGGGCGCCGAAGCCCAGCGGCAGGGAGCCGGCGACCATGGCCACCGGCACCTGCCCGGGCAAGGCCTCCGCGCCGCGGCACAGCAGGTCGCGGGCGCCGCCCAGGCTCCAGCGCAGCGACCGGCGCCCGGCCAGCGCACGCGCCACCGCGCTGCCGGCCAGCGGCGTGCCCAGGCACAGCACCCGGCTGCCCGCCGGCAAGGCGTCCCGGCACGCCGCCTGCACCGCGAGCAGGCCGCCCAGGCTGTGGCCGACCAGGTGCACCGGACCGCCATCCGCCAGACCCTCCAGGCGCCGGGCGATGCGGTCCAGCGCCCGTGCCGGGGCGCCGGCCACGCTGGCGTAGTCCAGACAGGCCACGGCGTGGCCGCGGGCGCGCAGCCGCCGCGCCAGCAGCGCCAGCGTGAAGCCGCGCATCCAGATGCCGTGCAGGAGCAGGACCGGCGGGGTCATGGCGGCAGTCTACGCCGGCTCGCGGCGCGCCGGAGAGGCTGCCGGGACCTCGTCCGGGACGCCGCGGGGCGTCCGGCCGGCCCACCCCGGCGCGGTGGACGCCGCGCCGGGCGCGCCCTGCGGCCGGTGGCCGCGCCCCCGGCCGTGCTTCAATGACGCCCCCTGCCCGCCCGTGGCGGCCGTCCGGACCCCGGCCGGCCGTCGCGCGACAGCGGCCCGAACCCCCTGGAGCCTCCCGGATGAAGCTGAACGTCCCGCCCTCCCTGCGCCTGCTGGCGCCCGCGCTGGCCGTGGTCCTGCTGGCCGCCTGCGGCAAGCCCGAGACCGCGCCGCCGGCCGACACCGGCACCGTGGCGGACTCGCAACCGCCGGCCGTCGCGCCGCTGACCGCCACCGATCCCGCCCTGCCGGCGCCGCCGGTTGCCGAGGTCCGGCCGCACACGGTCGCCGCCCCGCACGGCGCGAGCCGCGAGGACGAGTACTACTGGCTGCGCGACGACAGCCGCGCCGACCCGGCGATGCTGGCCTACCTCGAGGCCGAGAACGCCTACACCGATGCCGTGATGGCGCCGCTGCAACCGCTCCGGCAGCGCCTGTACGACGAACTGGTCGGCCGCATCAAGCAGGACGACAGCTCGGTGCCGTACCGGTACAAGGACTACTGGTACCAGACCCGTTTCGAGGAGGGCAAGGAATACCCCCTCCATGTCCGCCGCAAGGGCGCCATGGACGCGCCCGAGGAGATCATGCTGGACGTCAACGCGATGGCGCAGGGCATGAACTTCTACCAGGTCGCCACCTGGGAGCTGAGCCCCGACCAGACCCGGATCGCCTACTTCGAGGACAGCGTCGGGCGCCGCCAGTACACCCTGCGCGTCAAGGACCTCGCCACCGGCGAGACCCTGCCGGTGGCGATCGGCGGCCTGTCCGCCGGCGCCGCCTGGTCGGCCGACGGCAGCACGATCTTCTACGTCGAGAACGACCCGGTCACCCTGCTGACCCGGCGGGTCAAGGCGCACCGCCTGGGCAGCGACCCGGCCCAGGACACGGTGGTCTACGAGGAGACCGACGACAGCTTCTACATGGGCATCGGCCTGACCCGCTCCGAGCAGTACATCTGCATCTTCCTGGCCAGCACGGTGTCCAGCGAGCAGCGCTGCACGCCGGCCGCCGCGCCCGGCGAGTTCCGGGTCCTGGCGCCGCGCGAGCGCGACTTCGAGTACAGCGCCGACCACCTGGCCGGTCGCTGGGTGATCCGCACCAACTGGAACGCCCGCAACTTCAAGCTGATGAGCGCGCCCGAGGACGCCTGGGGCGAGCGCGACCGCTGGACCGACCTGCTGCCGCACGACCCGGAGGTCTTCATCAGCGGCGTGCAGCTGTTCGACGGTTTCCTGGCGGTCGGCGAGCGTTCCGGCGGCCTGACCCGCATCCGCCTGCTGCGCGAGGGCCGCGATGCCGAGTACGTCGCGGCCGACGAGAGCGCCTACACCATGGGCCTGGCCGGCAACGCCGAGCCGGGCACCGACTGGCTGCGCTACACCTACACCTCGCTGACCACGCCGGCGACCACCTACGAGCTGAACGTCGCCACCGGCGAGCGCCGCCTGCTCAAGGAGCAGCCGGTGCTGGGCGGCTTCGACAAGGCCGACTACGAGACCCGCCGCCTGTGGGCGACCGCCCGCGACGGCACCCGCATCCCGGTCTCCGTGGTGCACCGCACCGGCCTGCCGATCGACGGCAGCGCGGCCCTGCTGCAGTACGGCTACGGCTCCTACGGGTCGAGCTCCGACCCGCGCTTCAACGCCAACATCGTCAGCCTGCTCGACCGCGGCATGGTCTACGCCATCGCCCATGTCCGCGGCGGCCAGGAAATGGGCCGCGACTGGTACGAGAACGGCAAGCTGCACAGCAAGATGAACACCTTCACCGACTTCGTCGACGTCACCGATTTCCTGGTGAAGGAAGGCTATGCCCACCCGCAGCGCGTCGCCGCCCTGGGCGGCAGCGCCGGCGGCCTGCTGATGGGCGCGATCGCCAACCTGGCGCCGGAGCGCTACCGGGTGCTGGTGTCGCTGGTGCCGTTCGTGGACGTGGTCACCACCATGCTGGACGCCAGCATCCCGCTGACCACCAACGAGTACGACGAGTGGGGCAACCCCGAGGACCCCGAGTTCTACCGCACCATGCTCGCCTATTCGCCCTACGACCGGCTCGAGGCGAAGGCCTACCCGGCCATGTTCATCGGCACCGGCCTGTGGGACAGCCAGGTGCAGTACTGGGAGCCGGCCAAGTACGTCGCCCGCCTGCGCGCGCGCAAGACCGACGACAACCTGGTGGTGTTCCGCACCCAGATGGAAGCCGGCCACGGCGGCCGCAGCGGCCGCTTCCAGCGCTTCCACGAGACCGCCGAGCAGTACGCCTTCCTGCTCAACCAGCTGGCGGTGGCGCAGTAGGGGCACGTCCGCGCGCCCGGGGCGCTTGCGCGCGCAGCGCCCCGGGCCGACTGCGGCACGACCGCGGGTCCAGGCCGCGGCAGCGGGCGCGCCCCGGCGTCCCGCTTGCCTGCCGAAGGGGTCAGCGCGGCGCCAGGCGCAGCACCAGGTCGTCGACGCGCACCAGCAGGTCGGTGCCGGCCTGGTGGTAGTCCAGGCGCGCGTCGCCGCAGTCGACGCGCAGGGTGTCGACGACGGCCGGCAGGTCCGGCGCGGCCACCACGGCATCGGCCTGCAGCGCCGCCAGGACCACCGCGCGGTCCTGGCGCAGCCGCTTGTACCCGGCCCGGCGGCAGGACAGCGGCGCCTCGGCCAGCACCCGGTGCCGCTCGAACCGGACCCGGCTGCCCAGCAGTCCCGTGCCGGCCCGGCCGGCCGTCCCCTCGCCTGCCCTCCCCGGCAGCGCCTGCGCCGCCACCACCTGCCATTCGCCGTGGCCGCCGCGTCCTTCGAGGGTGAACCAGGCGACCAGGAAGGGCACCAGCGCAACCGCCAGCAGGGCCAGGTTGGCCAGCCGGTGGCGGCGGCCCTCGCGACTGGGCGCCAGGCTGCGCGACAGCCGCCCCGGCAGGGTGCGCGCCGCCGCCGTCGAGCGCGCGATGGACGCCGCCAGCCGCCGCATCTGCGGGCTCGGCTCGGGCGGCGGCCTGGGCGGCTGGCTGTCCATGGCGGGAGCCATGTTCGCACGCCTCGGCCGGGGCTGCGGGGCGCCGCGACGGTCGCGCCACCGCCGCTGCCGGCACCAGTCGCCGGCGGCCTGTTGCCGGTCGCCGCGACCTTGCCGTACCTGCCGTGGGGCAGGCGCTCAGCCGGCGATCTCGTCGTAGCCGCGGCCGAGGAACTGGATCAGGCAGAACCCATGGCCGAACGGATCGGCCAGCGGGGCCAGCCGGCCCCAGCGCTGCTCGAGCACCGGCCGCTCCAGTCGGGCGCCCGCCGCCAGCGCCCGGGCCAGGGCCGCGTCCAGGTCCTCGACGACGATGTCCAGGTGCACCGGCGTCCAGTGCCGCGAATAGTCGCGCGTCGCGCCGCCCGCCGGCACCGCCGCCGAGCCGGCTGCCTTGGCCAGCAGGTAGACCGGCGTCGTGCCGCCCAGCAGTTCCAGCGCATCGCCGCCGAAGCGCCGCCCCGGCCGCAGGCCGAACGCGGCGGTGTAGAAGCGCTCGGCGCGCGGCAGGTCTTCGACGTCGATGTTGATGAGCAGGTTCATTGGCGGCTCCGAGACCATGCGGCACCGGCACGACGGAGAGCGCGAGCCGCGGCGACCAGGAACGTCAGGCCGACCAGAACCTGCAAGGCAAGCATCAGCCAGACAACCCGGGGCGTCGCGCCCGCCAGTACCGGCTGGTCGGTTGCGATGCCGGTCGCCGCGGGTTGCGTGAGGTTGTAGAGCATCGCGGACTCGCCAAGCAGCGCCGCGTGCCTTCGGTCCGACAGCAACCAAGGGACGAGGAGGCGCCCATTGGGGAGCGGCCAGGCCGCGGCGATCGCCTGCAGCGCCAGGGGACGTGCCAGGTCGCCGCGACCCGCGCTGCGGGCTGCACCAATCCCGAAGGCAGAAGCCGCGGTGCCACGGCCCAGAAGAATCGGCCCGGAATCGACGTCGCCATCTTCGGCTGATGGATCGCCGGGACGGAACTCCCGGAATCCGCTCAGCCAGCGGTCCGCCTGCCAATGCTCGCGCTCGTGCGCTGACATCCATATCCGCGCCTGGTCCGGCCAGAGGAACGGCGCATGATGCAGCAACCAGGAGTTCGCCGATCCGCGGACGGTGGTAGGCCGTGAGGGTGCTTCGCCGAACCATGCATAGGGTGGAAGGCCGCCGCTCGGCGCCATCGCCCCGGTGAACCCGCGCATACCCGCGCCGATCTGCTCGCGATGATCGGTGCCCAGCAGCGGGTCGGCCCGCAGGATGGCGTGCCATGCCGCGGCCACATCGGCGGGAAAGGTCTGCCCGGGGTAATCCGCCAACAGGCCGGTCTCGGCAGCGGCAAGCTCCGCGGCAAGGCCAGTGACCTGGTCGTGGAGCAGTTGCCTGTGTGGTGTGGAGCCCAGCATCCGCCACTGGCTCGCCAGGCCGTCGATCACCAGCATGCGGTAGAACACGTTCTCGTGGCTCAGATACCGGTCGGCACCCCAATGCAGCTTCACCCAGTGCGCCTGGGCCGGATCGGCGAGCAGGGCGGCAGCCGCGTCGATCGCCGCCCGCGCATACTGCGCTGGCGGATCGCCCTCCGGATTCCGAAGCCAGGCAATCTGGAGGCTGTCGGTTGCCCGCAAGTAGTACATCGCCGAGAACAGCGGCCATTCCGTGCCGCTGATGTCGTGCATGGAGAGCGTCGTCGCCTGCTTCCGCATCAGGCGGTCCTCCGCCCACTCCGCGAAACGCGGCGAAAGGGCCCGATGCCAGCGCCCTGCCTGCGTGGCTGGCGCAGGCCCGCCCAACGCGGGGTCGCGCAAGGCGAGCACCAATTCCCCAGCCGGCCAAAGAAAAAACACGCTGCAGGCGGCAAGCGCCAGAGCGACCGCAACCGAGACCAACAGTCCTGCACGGTTCATACCTGCAACGTTAGCTCAGGCTGCAGCCACGCAGATGAGGGATGAAGGTCGACAGGCTCCGCCCCCTTGAAGAAGTCAAGCTGGGGACGTTCCGGACGACCAGACCGGCGAGACGCGGCGGTCACTCCGCGCGGGACGTTCCGTCTTCGGGGACGGGGGCGCCGTCGAATGCTGCGCGGCGGCACTGGCGCAGACGCGACTGCGCACGGGCGTGATAACACCACCCGACATCCTCGGAATCCCGGTTGGTATGTTCTGCATGTGTGCGCGTATAGCCTTTGTCCTAATTGTCAGACAGGGTATCGTAGGACCTGAACTTCCAGGGAGCAGCGCCGCATGGCCCGCCGCAAGAGCAGCCTCATCCACGCCCTCGCCGACCTGCCCTGGCCGCTGTGCCTGGGCATGGGCGTTGCGGGCTTCCTTGCGATCCGCTTCGGCGTCCCGGCCTGGTCGACAAGTTCCGGCAACAGGTTCGGGCAGATCTTCAGCCAGTCGCGCGCCCTCGAGGTCGTGTCCCTGGGCTGGCTGGCGATCTGCGCCCTGGCCGCCCTGCTTTCCTTTCTGGGCGCCCGGCGGCGCCGCCGGTTGCTGGACACCCGGACCGGCCTGGAAAGCCTCGCCAGCCTGGGCTGGCCGGACTTCGAGCGCCTGGTCGGCGAGGCCTTCCGGCGCGAAGGCTACGCCGTCGAGGAAAGCGGCCTGGGTGGCGCCGACGGCGGCATCGACCTGGTCCTGCGCCGCGACGGTCGGCGCACCCTGGTGCAATGCAAGCAATGGCGGAGACAGAAGGTGCCGGTCAACGTGGCCCGCGAGATGTACGGGCTGCTCGCCCACCACGGCGCCGACGCGGTCTGCATCGCCGCCCTGGGCGGCTTCACGCCGGATGCGGGACGCTTCGCGCAGGGCAAGCCGATCCGGCTGATCGACGGCGCGGAACTGCTGGGCATGATCCAGGCGGGGCGAGCCGCAGACGCGACCCCCGCAGCCGGGCGCATCCCGCCGGCTACGGCCGCAACCGCCGGACCCGAGCAGGAGACAACGGGGGCACCGCCCTGCCCGCGCTGCGGGAGTGCGATGGTCAGGCGCCGGAATCGCAGTACCGGCAGTGCCTTCTGGGGTTGCCCCGCCTGGCCGAGATGCCGTGGTACCGCCGCGTGAACGCACCGCAGCGCCCCGAAGGTACCGGACCGCCCTCGCCGTCTCAGCCGTACACATAACCGTCGACGCCCGGCGCTATCCTCCCGACCGAGGGAGGACCCGACGATGATCAGGCTGGCCGTTTCGCTTGCGCTGCTGCTCCCGGTCGTATCCGTCTGGGCGGGCGGGTCGCCGCCGCTGAGCGATGCCTGGCGGGTGCAGGCGCCGCGCCTGTTCGCGCCCGCGGAGCCGTGCTGCTTCGACTTCAGCGGCAACGGCCAGCCCGATGACCGGCTCGGGGCCTACTTCGCCTCGTTGGCGATCTCCGGCGGCGATGCCCAGGCGGTGCTGGACCAGGCCGTGGCGGACGGCGCGTTGTCCTGGTTCTTCGTGTGGTCCGGAGCACCCGTGACCCAGGCCGACCTGGTGCCGGGCCAGGTGGTGTCCGGCTCGCGCAGCGACGGCAGCGGCGTGGCCCTGCTCGATCCTGCCGGCTATCCGGGCAGCGGCCCGGGCCTGTTCTCCCTGACCGCAGGCTCGGCGGACGGCCCGTTCGGCGCCACCCTCGACGGCTTCCAGGTGCCGTTCCCGGTCGGCACCGAGGTCCTGCTGGTGGAGGCGGAGCTTGCCCTGGCCGAGGGCGTGTTCGCCGTGGACGGTCCCGGCTGCGCCGGCCGCTGCACCGTCGATCCGTTCCACTCCGGAACCAACCCCAGCGTCGGCGGGCTCAGGCTGGGCGCGGTGGTCCCCGGCATGACCCTGTTCGGCACCCTCGATGCCCGCTACCGGAGCTGCACCTGTGCCGGCCTGGACCCTGACCAGCCGGTCCTGCTGTTCGCCGAGGGCCCGGGCAGCTTCACCCTCGCCTGCTCGGGCAACACCGGCGAGCCGGCGAACTGCGCAGGCATCGACGAGGTCTGCGCCGGCCTGGACAACTTCTGCGCGTTCACGCCGATCCTGGTCGGCCTGTTGCTGGACCTGGACCGCAATGGCAACGGCGTGAACGAATCGATGAGCGCCGGACTGCGCCTGTCGCTGGCGGGCAGCACGCCGGTGGAAACGCCGATCTTCGCCAACGGCTTCGAGGCGCCGCCTCCGCCCTGAGCGACCCTGCGGCCTGGCCTTGCCGCCGTCCCCGACAGCCGCCGTGCCGGGACCGGTTGCGTCGAGCGATCCGCGCCGGCAGGACGCGTCGGCAGCGCCTCGATGCGGGCCGGCTTGCGCTCAGCCGGCCGGACGCCCAGGCACCTTGCATCTCACGTTTCCGTGGCCGCGACTTCCATCCGGGCGATCAGCGCCGCATCCAGCTCACGTGCGCGCACCACGGCCGGATGCGCGGCGACGCGCTCGATGTAGGCGGTGATGGCCGGCAGCCGGGGCACGATGCCGAAGTCCGTGGTCCAGGCCAGGGCGGTGCCCCAGAGCAGGTCGGCGGCGGTCGGGGTGTCGCCCAGCAGATGGTCGGCGCGCGAGAGCTGGGCCACCAGGGTCTCGATCACGGTGTCGTAGTCGCGGTAGGGCGAGGTCGACGGATCCAGCGGTTCGCGCTTGAAGGCGTGGTCGACCACGGCCGGTTCGAAGCAGGCGGCATAGAAGGCCAGCCAGCGCAGGTACGGGCCGCGCGCCGGGTCGTCGGTGGCGGGCGCCAGGCCGGCGTCCGGGAAACGGTCGGCCAGGTAGATCGTGATCGCGACCTGCTCGGTGACCACGGCACCGTCGTGCACCAGGGTCGGCAGCTTGCCGAGCGGGTTCAGCGCCAGGAACGCCGGGCTGCGGTTCTCGCCCTTCGAGAAGTCGATGGGCTCGATGGCGTAGGGCACGGCCAGCGCCTCGAGCAGCACGCGGATGCCGGCGGAGCGGGAGCGGGGGTTGTGGAACAGGGTGAGTCCGGGGGTTGCCATGGCGGCTCCTGGTGGGCGGGCGGAGTGGGATACGGCGTGCAGACAAGGTAGCCGGCATTGCGGACAGATTCTGTCCTCGATAGGCTGGCCGCGTGCTTTCCACCTCCGCCCGCCTGCTGCGCCTGGCCAGCCTGCTGCAGTCGCGCCGGCACTGGTCCGGCCCGGCGCTGGCCGACCACCTGGGCGTCGATGCCCGCACCGTCCGCCGCGACGTCGAGCGATTGCGGGGGCTGGGCTATCCGGTCGAGGCCTCGTCCGGGGTCGGCGGCGGTTATGCGTTGGGTCGCGGCGCGGCGTTGCCGCCGCTGGTGCTGGACGACGACGAGGCGGTGGCGCTGGCGCTCGCCCTGCGCGCCGCCAGCACCGAGGTCGGCGGCATCGAGGCCACGGCGCTGCAACTGATGGCCAAGCTCGAGCACCTGATGCCGACGCGCCTGCGCCGCCGCGCCTCGGCCCTGCACGCGGTCACGCTGTCGTTGCGCAGCGGGCCGCCGCCGGTCGACGCCGGCCTGCTCAGCGACCTGGCCACCGCCTGCCGCGACTGCCGCAGCCTGCAGTTCGGCTATCGCACCCACACCGGCGAGGCCGGCCCGCGCAACGTGCAGCCGCTGCGCCTGGCCAACTACGGCCGGCGCTGGTACCTGATCGCCTGGGACACCGACCGCGACGACTGGCGCAGCTTCCGGGTCGACCGCATCGACGGCCGGCCCCGCACCGGCAGGCCGTTCCCGCCGCGCCCGGTCCCGCCCGACGTCACCGCGCGCCTGGAGCGCGGCATCGCCTACACGCCCTTCCCCTGCCGGCTCACCGTGCGCCTGGCCGGCAGCGTCGCCGACCTGCAGGCGGCCCTGCCGGTCTGGTGCGGCGTCCTGGAACCGGAAACCGAAAGCCACAGCCTGCTGCGCATGGGCGCCGACTCCCCGGACGCCCTGCTCGCCCACGTCGTGATGCTGGGTCGCGACGTCGAGGTCGTGGAGGGTCACGACCTGGTGCCGCGGATGCGGGCGGTCCTGCAGCGGACGGCCAGGGCCGTCCGGTCCGGATAGCGGACCGCTGCGCCACCGCCACGACGGGGGCCGACTTCAATCAGAGGACGCGCGAACCGGGCAGGCTCGAGAGGCGCCTGCGGAAACGTCCGTTCACTCCCTGCACGCTGCACACGAACAGGTCGCCGGGCAGAACCGCCAGGCGAAGGATCTGGTCCCGGACGTGCACGAAATCGCACTCCCGATTGAAGAAGATGTGTGGCGCGATGGTGAAGCCCAGGACGTAGTGCGGACGCTCGGGATGGTGCTTGACGGGCTTGCGCGCCAGCCAGAGCTTGCGCAGGTCCTCGACCGGCCGGAGGCTCTCGCGCAACGCCTGCAGCGCCGGCTCGTCGAGACCATGCGGCTCCAGGGGGTCGCGCAGCGACAGCGTGCTGCGCTCGTGGTAGGCCTCCTCCTGCACCGCGATGCGCTCCTCCAGGATTTCGCTCCACCGGGCTGCAGGTCCGGTCTCACCGCGCTGGAGGTGGAAGTCGCGCAGTATCTGCGCCCCCGGGGCGATCGCCTCCTCGTCCAGCGCGATCGCCCGCTCAAGGTAGGCCACCGCCTGTCCGTCGCCGCGAAGGGCCAGCCGGCGACCCACGGAGAAGGCCAGTTCGGGATCGTCGGTGCGCGCGTCGGCAAGCTCCCGAAGCAGGTCCAGCGCCACATCCGGGCCGAGGCCGACCCGTTCCTCCAGGAAGGCCCGTTCCACCCGCTCCTCCTCGCTGCAGCGGTCGTCCTCGACAAGCCCCCGCAGCTCGACCAGGCGCGCCTGGTCGGCCTGAAGGCTCGCGTGGAGTTCGCGCCACTCCCCGGCGACCGATTCCCGCCACCTGCCGTCCAGTGCCGCCACCAGGTCCGCAAGCGCCGGCTCCAGGAGCCGGTCGGCGCCGGCCCCTTCCGCAGGCAGCACCACCCTGGGCGCCATGCCGATGGCCGCCAGGCGGTCGCTCAACGACGGGTGGGTGTCCATGTCATCGGTGCGGCGCGCCATGGCCCGCTGCACCCCGGCCTCGATCGCGCCGGCCGACAGCGCCTGACGGGTCTCCGCCGCCAGCAGGTCGTACACGCCGTCGACCGGCTCGGCCTGCGTCGCCGCCCGCCCGTAAACCGCCGGCCAGCACTGTTCCGGGAGCAGACCGGCGACCAGCTCGACGGTCGTCAGCGCCTCCGCGAGGGTCGCAGGCGAGGTCTGCGCCGCGGCCGAGGCATCGGCCTGGTACTCGTTCCGGCGCGCCATCGGGAAGGTGGCCTTCGTGAACCGGCCCACGTACCAGCCGAAGAAGGGCTTGACGAGAAAGCTTCCCCAGTGCGACTGGCGCTCGATCTCGCCGACCAGCCGCTGCCAGCTCTGCCGCAACCTGTACAGCCAGTTGGCCATGCGTCCGTGCCCCCTTGCGAGGTGGCCGAACTCGTGGGCGAGCACCGCCTTGAACTGCTCGGGCGTCAGCGCCCTCAGCAACGGAAGCCCGATCAGCAGGTAATTGCGATGCCAGCCCAGCGCGCCCAGCCTGGGCACCTGGACCACCGCCGCGTTGAAGTCGTCGGTGATCAGGACCCGATGGAACCGCGGCGCGCGCATGGCACGTCGCAGCGACCGGATCATGTCCATCAGGGCGGGCGCATCGCGCTGGCCGATGCGCAGTCCTGGCGGCGGGGGGACCTGCACCCAGAGCGAGCGGACGACCATCCAGGCGAAGCCGCCAACAGGAAGGGCCAGCTTGACGAGCAGCAACGACTTGGCGAGCACCATGGAGACCACGAACCAGGCCAGGACCGCCACGAGCAGGAGCAGCAGGCCGGCCAGGTAGGCGTAGCCCAGCAGGACCAGTCCGACCACGCCAAGCACATTCCCGGGTGGATGCCCGCCTGCGATCGGCAAAGCGCTGTCGTCGACCGCCAACTGGTCCATGTCGCAATCCCCAAAGGTTGCCGATGCTATTCCGGGAGCGGACGTGCCGACAACCCGGCACAGGGCCGCCATCGCGACGCCCCCGACCGCTCGGGGAAGCCTGGTTCGCGTCGTGTCCCAGCTCAGGATAGGGGACCCGGGACCAGGACCTGGTGTTCGGATAGCGGAGCGCGCTGTGCTCTCCTCTCCCTCTGGGGGACCTGATTGGCGTCGTGTCCCAGCCCGCTGCCACGCGGCGTTTCGCCCGAGCGGCGGCACCGCACTTCTCTCCTCCCCCGCCTGGGGGGGAGGGGCGGGGGAGAGGGCCGGGGCTGGCCATGTTCCGCCTCGTTGCCGGCCCAGCGGGCGCGCCGCCGCGAGATCAGCCCACGAAGCGTCGCAGCCGCGTATGCCGCACCAGCGCCTGGTAGCCGAGCAGGCACACGGCCAGGGTGCCGGCGACCGCGGCGAGGTACTTGAACGGCCAGGGCCAGGCCAGGTCCATCAGCAGGTACTGCAGGACGAACAGCACCGGCAGGTGCGCCAGGTAGGTCCAGTACGCCGCCTGGGCCAGGTAGCGCAGCACGGCGTTCGGCCGGGCCAGCCAGCGCCGGCCGGCGAGCAGGCACAGCGCGGTCAGCCAGACCGCCAGGCAGGCCTCCAGGGCGGCGACCGGCCAGGAGGCCGTGGCCTGGGCGATGCCGGGTGGCTCGGCTGCCAGGCGCCAGAGGAAGGCGAGGTAGAACGCACTGCTGCCCACCAGCAGCCAGGGCGCCAGCGCACTGCAGCGGTCGAGCCAGGCGGGCCGTTCGTGGAGCTGGACGCCCCAGGCGTAGAAGGCGCCGTAGAAGGCGATCGCCCAGAACTGCGGCACCAGGCTCTCGGGCGCCGGGTGAGGTGCACTTACGAAGGCCAAGGCGGGAACCAGGAGCAGCGGCAGGCCGAGCAGCAGCCAGGCCGGGTGCCGGGCGACCAGCCATTCGCCGATACGGGCCAGGCCGAGCGTACGCGCCACCCAATGCAGAACGCCGAACAGCAGCAGGTAGTACAGGAACCACAGGTGGGCGGTGCCCGGTGGCGGGCTCGGGGCATCGGCCATCAGCAGCCAGGGGCGGATCATGGCGAGCAGCGGCGAGGGGTGCTGCACGTTGAGCGCCGCCCACTGCGTGCTCGCCGACATCGCCCACCACACCAGCGGCCAGGCCACCAGGAACGGCACCAGGATGCGCCGCACCCGCTGGCGCGCCAGCGCCGTGCCGCCGCGCCGCGCCAGCACCCAGGCGGCGAAGAAGCCGGCGACCAGGAAGAACAGCGGCATGCGTACCAGGTGCATGCCCCAGACGACGGCATCGACGCCGGCGCTGGCCTGGCGATCGGCCAGCGGCCAGAAGCCGTGCATCAGCGGGCTGTAGGCCAGGGCGGCGTGGAACAGCACGCCGGCCAGCATGGCGAGCGCGCGCAGGTGGTCCATGTGGTGCAACCGGTCGGACGGGTGGAGGTCGGTCATGGTCGGGGTTCCGCGGCAATCCTGTTCGGCGTGGCGTCCCGGCGCGAATGGCCCGGGACAGGTAGGGAAACTGGGCGAGGCGGGCCGGTGTATCGGCACCCATCGAGCGCAGCGCGATCCGTTCCCCTCTCCTTGCGGGAGACCATCGAGCGCACCGCGATCCGCTCCCCTCTCCCCAGGGAGAGGGGCCGGGGGAGAGGGGCGGCACTTGCCGTGATCCTCCTCGTGGCCGCTGCAGGCACGCGCTCTGGCCGCGGCGGCCCTCTCCCCCGCCCCTCCCCCGCAGGCGGGGGAGGGGAGAAGTGCGGTGCCGCCGCAGGGCCGGGAGGGAAGAAGTGCGGAGCCGTCGCACAGCCGGGAGGGGAGAACTGCGGGGCCGTCGCAGGGCCCGGACGCGCCTTGGCGGGAGGCGCGGCCTGGCGATGCGCGTTGGACGACGGTACCGGCAGCCGTGCGGGTGGCGACCTGTCAGTAGAACGCCGGCTTGCGCGCGTGGTGCCAGGTGGTGGCGGCGATGATCGCCAGCGCCAGCGCCGCCAGGGTCGCCAGGATCGCCACCGCCGGCGCGGTCCAGACCACGGCGTCCTCGCGCACCCGGTCGCTGATCGCCGGGACCTGCGCCAGCGCCATGATGTAGGGGTTGATCAGCACCATCGAGCCGATCATCCCGAAGGTGGCCCAGCCTTCGGACTCCACCGACATCGCCACCGCCCAGGACACCGCGAAGGCGAACAGCAGCCAGGCGAAGATCAGCAGGGCATAGACGAACAGCCCGTCGGGCAGCGGCGTGAACAGCACCAGGCCCAGGGTGCCGGCCAGCAGCACGAGAAACGGCACCAGGAAGGTGAGCAGGTTGCCGGCCAGCTTGGCCACCGTGAAGTCGGCCGGCGACACCGGCAGGCTCATCACGAAGGCCAGGGTCTGCTCCTTGCGTTCGACCACCAGCGAGGTGGAGATCGAGAAGCAGGCGGCCGAGACCAGCACGATGATCAGCGTCAGCGAACCGACGTAGAACGCCCAGGGCTTGCCCAGGCCCAGGAAGCACAGCGCCACCAGGCCGGCCAGCACGTAGACGGCGAGCTGCTTGCGGAACAGGTGCCAGTCCTTGGCGACCAGCAGCCGGATCACGGGGATGTTGAGGTTCATGCCACGGCTCCTGCGCGGACGGCGGATACGAAGATGTCTTCCAGGCTCATCGGGTCGTCGCGCTGCACGGTCAGGCCCTGGGCGGCCAGGCGCGCGGGCAGTCCGGGGTGCCAGTCGCGCACCTTCAGCTCGACCAGGCTGCCGTTGGCGCGGGCGACGGCGACTTCCGGCCAGGCGTCCAGCCCCGCCGGCAGGGCGCCCTGGCAGAGCACGCGGCGCCAGCGTTCCAGGAAGGCGTGGCGGTCGGCACAGGCGACCAGCCGCCCCTCGTGGACGAAGGCGATGGCATCGGCGAGCTGTTCGACATCGTGGGTGTTGTGCGAGGAGAACAGCACGCTGCGCCGTTCGTCGCGCAACACCTCGGCGAGCGCCTCGAGCACCTCCAGGCGGGCGACCGGGTCCAGGCCGGTGGTCGGCTCGTCGAGCAGCAGCAGGCGCGGCCGCCGCGCCAGGCACAGCAGCAGCAGCGCCTTGACGCGCTGGCCGTGCGAGCAGCCGCCCAGGACCTGCTGCGGGCGCAGGTCGAAGCGCCGCACCAGTTCGGCCGCGTAGTCCTCGCGCCAGCCGGGGTAGATGGCGGCGACCAGGTCCATGTGCCAGCGCAGCGTCTGGCTGCGGTACAGACGCATGTCCTCCGACGCGAAGCCGATCTCGCGCCGGGCCGCCACCTGCCCCTGCGGCAGGCGATGGCCCAGCACGACGACCTCGCCGGCGTCCGGCGCGGCCAGGCCGGTGAGCAGGCGCAGGAGGGTGGTCTTGCCGGCACCGTTGACGCCGACCAGGCCCATCACCTGGCCCTCCGGCAGGTCGAGGGAGACGTCCTGCAGGGCGAAGTGCGGATAGCGCTTGCCGATGCCGGACAGGGAGAACGCGAGGCTCATGGCTTGGATCCTGGCGGTGGGACGGAGCCGGACACGCTGCCCGGGTCGGAATCGAGGGCCTGGGCGACCCGGGCGAGCACCTGCTCGCGCGTCAGGCCCAGGCGGGCGGCACAGGCCAGCAGCGCGTCGAGCTGGCGCCGGAGTTCCTCGTGCATCAGCGCCACCGGCAGGTCGCTGCGCTCGGCGACCACCGACCCCTTGCCCTGCCGGGTGCTGATCACCCCGGCGCGCTCCAGCTCCTCGTAGGCGCGACGCACCGTGATCACGCTGGTGCCGCTGGCGGCGGCCAGCTCGCGGATCGAGGGCAGCGCCTGGCCGGCCGGCCAGTCGCCGGCCATCACCTTGGCGGTGACCTGGTCGACGATCTGCTGGTACATCGGCCGCGGATCGCTGGCGGAGAGGAAGAAACGGGGGTCCACGGGGTCACTGTGCCTGTCAGGTATGCACAGTATGCACAGTCTGGGCGGGATGGCAAGGGCCCCGGTGCCCCGGCGTCCGGGCGTCCGGGCGTCGGGGCGTCGGGGCGTCGGGGCGGGGCCACGGTCGCATCCGTGGCGTATCCTCGTCCGGCGCCGCACGCCCCCCTTGCCCAGCTCTCCACTGCGTCGGGGCGCGGCCAACCCCCGACCTGCGCCCCAACCGTCGCCCGTGCCCGACCAACTGTCCTTCGAGCCCTTGACAAGGGCGCACATCGACACGCTGGCGCCGGTGCTGCGCCATCCTGCGGTGTACGCGCACATCGAGGACGCCGTCCCGACGCTGTCGGATTTCCGCCTTGGCCTGCAGCGCGCCCTGGACGGCCCGCCGGCCTCGCGCCCCGGCGAGCGCTGGCTGCACTTCCTGGTCCGCGACGCCACGGGCGCCGCGGTCGGCCGGCTGGAGGCCACCGTCCACCACGGCCTGGCCGAGGTCGCCTTCCTGTTCGGGCCGCCGTACTGGGGACGCGGCTGGGCGCGCGCCGGGCTGCAATGGCTGCACGGCGAGGTGGCCCGGCGCACCGGCGTCGGCGACTTCTGGGCCACCACCACCCCGGGCAACCTGCGCTCGCAGCGCCTGCTCCGGCGCTGCGGCTATGCGCCGTCGCAGCCGCCGGCAGGCCTCCTCTACAGTCACGAACCCGGGGACCTGGTGTTCCATCATCGCCCCGGCGGATGAGGCTGCGGAAGCGCTCACCTTCGCCTCGATCGCCGCGGCCTGCGTCGTCGACGAGTGTCAGGTCCCTGTCGGCACCCTCGGGCGGCACCCTGGCCGGGCGGTGATGCGGGTTGCGGCAGCGCTGCTACGCTCCGCGCTGATCGCGATATGGCGCCTGCGCCTGGGCGATCCCGCCGCCTCGCCGAGGCTCTTCCTCCGGATCTCCGCCGACATGTTCAATCGCAGTCCTGGCGCCGTCGAAATCGTCGTCAGGCCGCTCTCCCGCCAAGACGCGCCCGCCCTGCATGCCGCGGTCCGCGACTCCATCGCCTCCCTGTCGGCCGCGTTTCCCTGGTGTCGTCCCGGTTACGGCCTGGCCGACGCGCAAGCCCGGGTCGCCCACTGCGAGGCGGCCTGGGAACGCGGGTCCGAGTTTCCTTTCGGCATCTTCGACGCCAGCGGCCAGGCGCTGCTGGGCTGCGCCGGCCTCAACCAGGTCGATGCCGGCCACCGGTCGGCGAATCTCGGCTACTGGGTGGGCGAGGCCCACCGGCGCCGTGGTGTGGCAGTGGCCGCCGCCATCCAGGTCGCGCGCTTCGGGTTCGGGCCACTGGGCCTGGTGCGCATCGAGATCGTGACGACGCCGGGCAACCACGCAAGCCAGGCGGTGGCCGAAAAGCTGGGCGCGACGCGGGAGGCGGTGGCCCGCAACCGGCTCGTGGTCCGGGGCGTGCCGACGGACGCGCTGGTCTACTCGCTGGTGCCGGCGGACCTGGCCGATCCCGGCGTCGCGCCCGCTGGGGCCGGCGTGCCGCCCCGCCGCACCCCGGGCGAGCCGGCATGAGCACCCGGTGCTTCCGGCGCACCGCGTTCGAGCGCGACGCATCCGCCGGTGCCGATGCGGCCAGGCAGCCCAGGTCCTGACCGCCATGTCCGCCGTCGAACTGGTCCCGTACAGCGCCGCCTGGCCCGCCGCATTCCAGGCCATCGAGGGCGAGCTGCGCGCCGCGTTCGCGCCCGCCCGCGTGGCCATCGAGCACATCGGCAGCACGGCGGTCGATGGGCTGGTGGCGAAACCCGTCATCGACGTGCTGCTGGGTGCAGGATCGCTCGAGGCGGTGGAGCAGCGGATCGACGCGCTGGCGGCGCTCGGCTATGCCTACCGTCCCGCCTGCGAGCAGCAGATCCCCGAGCGCCGGTACTTCGTCAGGTCCCGGGCCGGCGAGTTGCGCGTCCACCTGCATGCGGTGGTGCAGGATGCGCCGCTGTGGCGATCGCACCTGGCGTTCCGCGACGCCCTGCGCGAGGACCCGGCGCTCCGGGCGGCCTACCAGACGCTCAAGCGCCGCCTGGCAAGCGAACATGCGGACGACAAGGCGCGCTACACCGCGGCCAAGGCGCCTTTCGTCCAGCGCGTGCTGGCCGGACGCCGTGGCGACGCGGACTGACGGCCGGGGCAGGCATCGCCGCGCCTCGCAGCGCCCCGTACGCTTGAGCAGCCTCGACTCCCAGCCACCCCCGACGACCAGGCCCGGCCCCGCCCGCCAGGCGCGTGCCACCCATGCGACGGCACCACACTTCTCCCCTCCCCCGCCGTGCGGGGGAGGGGCGCGGGGAGAGGGCTGCCCGGCCAGCGCGCGCTGCGGGGACGGCAAGTACGCAGCCTTCGGAGTTGCGCCGGCAGCGCAGCGGGCTGCGGGATCTCAGGGTCAAGGAGCGGGCAGCGGATCGTCTCCGGCCGGGCGCTGACCGGGGCCGCATCGCCCTCGCCCTGGCCTGCTCGGCGTACTACCTTTGGCAGCCCTCGCAGAGTGAATCAACCAGGCCCTGGACCAGGGCGAGGAGGACCCGCATGCATCTCGGCGACCTGCAGAAGTCCGCGCTACAGCTCAATGCGCTCTATGAGCAGCTGGAGACACGAAAGTACGGCCGGGCCTGGACCCCGCAGGAACTCGCCCTGGGCTTCATGGGCGATGTCGGCGACCTGGCAAAGCTGGTCCAGGCGCACGCCGGCGTCCGCGACATCGACGACTGCCAGGCGAAGCTGGCCCACGAACTGTCCGACTGCCTGTGGTCGATCCTGGTGCTGGCCGACAAGTGCGGCGTCGATCTGGAGGCGGCCTTTGTCAGCAACACCGCACAGATCGCGGCCCACGTGGCCAGCCAGCTCGAGGCGCAGCCGGATGCCGTTGCCGCAGGCGCCGACCCGGGCAGCGGCGCGGCGACGACGCAGGGCGTCCGGGTCAACCTGTCCGATCTCGAGCTCGCCTTCATGCTCAAGGACGCGGCGCCGGGCGAGAACGAGGTCTACATCGACCTCGTCACCGGCGCGACCCATGTCCGCTCGCCCTACGCCGACGACGAGCCGCCGCTGCCGGACGACATCGACGACGACACACGCTATGTCGAGCTGCCGGACAAGCGCGAACTGGACCTGGGCCGGGACCTGGTGTTCGACTTCGTGGACAAGATCGCCCCGCACCTGGCCGACGCGGTACACGCGGCCTTCGGCCGCCGCGGCGCCTACCGGGCGTTCAAGGCCATCCTGGAGCGGAATGGCCTGCTCGGGATCTGGGACGCCTTCGAGGACGAGGCCACCAAGGCGGCGCTCACCGGCTGGGCGCAGGCGCACGGCTTCACAGTGGTGACCGGGGAGGGCGACTGATTCCGCCCGGACAAGGGGCAGCGCCGGCCGGCTGCGACGCCAGGGTTGCCGGCGGGTTCATCCAGACCCGCCAGCCGCCTGCCGGATACGGCTTGCGGCTCGCCCTCGCCGTCGCGGCGCTGCTGCTCGCCCTCGGCGGCTGCGCGCTCCGAGGCCCGCCCCGCTGCGTCCCCGACCTGTTCCCCCTCGACGAGTCGGGGCCGGTACCGAGGTCGCCGCTGGTCCACCTGCGCCGCGCGCCGCCGGAAGCGGACGCGCTGCTGGCGCTCATCGAACCCGCCGACCTGCAGCCCGCCCCGCGGGCGCGCACCCGGGCCGCCTGGTTCCGGACCGGATCCGGCCTGCTGGTCTACCACGTCGGCACCCCGGTCACCGGCGTCTGGATCGGCTTCGTCCGTTCCGGCGAGGGCTGGAGGAAACTGCCCAGCGACCTGATGCACGTCTGTCTCGACTAGCCTCCTGCGGGGTGCAGGCGGAGGGGCCATCCTTCTTCGCAAACTGCGGCCTCACGGCCGTACCGGGTTTGCAACGAGGGTGGTCCTCTCACGACAGCAGGGATCCCGGTCATCTTCCGTTGCAGGGCGACCGACACGGGGCCATGGCTCTTGACGCACACCGCGTCTCCGGCACACCCTCGGGGCACGCGCACCGCCCGAGATGAGCATGTCCATGCCCAGCGAAGTCCTGGATTTCTGGTTCGACGAGATCGACCCCAAGGCGTGGTTCGCCTCGGACCCGGCGTTCGACGCGGCCCTGCGGCAGCGGTTCAGCGGCCTGCTGCGGCAGGCGGCGGCCGGCGAGCTGTACGAATGGCGCGGCACTGCGGAAGGCCGGTTGGCCGAGATCCTGGTGCTGGACCAGTTCCCGCGGAACATCCACCGCGACACGCCGCAGGCCTTCGCGCAGGACCCCATGGCCCTGGCGCTGGCCCAGGAGGCGGTCGCGGGCGGCGCGCTGCAGGCGCTCGACGCCGTGCGCCGCAGCTTCCTGCTGCTGCCCTACATGCACAGCGAGTCGCGCACGATCCACGTCGTCGCCGAGGCGCTGTACCGCGACCATGCGCCGGCCGACAACTACGACTACGAGCTGCGCCACAAGGCGATCATCGACCGCTTCGGCCGCTACCCGCACCGCAACGCGGTCCTGGGGCGGGAGTCCACGGCCGAGGAGCAGGCGTTCCTGCTGGAGCCCGGATCGCGGTTCTAGGCGGCAACCGGCCGACGGGCCCAGCCGGAGCGGAGTCGACCCGTCGCGACGGTGCGACGATCGCGCGCCGCCCGCGCGCGCCGGCCGCCGGCCCCGGCAAGCACCGCGGACTTCTCGCCCGATGGCCCCTGGCGCCGGCCTTTCCCGTACCGAATGGGAAGCCGCAGCCACCAGGTCAGACCATGTCCCAGCCCGCCCGCCCCATCACGCCCGCCGATCGCCGCCCGCGACCGGCCTGGCTGGTACCGGTCGTCCTGGTCGCCCTGGTCCTGCTGGCCGTGCTGCGCTCGCAGCTCGGCACCCGGCTGGACAGCTTCACCATCGACGAGCCCTGGCACATCGTCGCCGGGGCCAGCTACGAGCGCACCGGCGACTGGCGGCTCAATCCCGAGCATCCGCCGCTGACCAAGCGCTGGGTCGGCGCCTGGATGCCCGAATCCCTGCTCGCCCTGCCGCCGCTGGAACCGCTGGTCGACAAGACCCAGGAGCGCGACTACGTCGAGCGCATCGTCTATCTCGACAACGACGCGCTGGCGATCCAGCAGCGCGCGCGGCTGGCCATGTTCGCCTTCAACGGCCTGCTGCTGTTGCTGACCGGCCTGCTCACCTGGCGCCTCTTCGGCGCCGTGCCGGCCGTGGCAATGGTCGGCCTGGTGGCACTGGAGCCGACCCTGTCGGCGCACATGCCGCTGGTGATGACCGACCTGCCGCTGGCCCTGACCCTGATGCTCGCCGCCTGCTGCGCGGGGCTGCTGGCCAGCGACTGGCGCTGGCGCTCGGCGCTGCTGACCGGCCTGGCCATGGGGCTGGCGCTTGCGACGAAGCATTCCGCCCTGGCCGGCCTGGCCGCGCTGGGCCCGGGCCTTGTGCTGGTGCTGGCCTGGCAGTCGCGCCGCGCCCGTGTGCGGGAATCGATCAGGCGTCTGGGCCAATTGCTGGTCGCCGCCGTGCTCGCCGTGGCCGTGCTCTGGGCCCACTACGACTTCCGCTTCCACACCAGCCCGGACGGCAGCGACCCGTTCAATCGCGAGATCGGCGCCAAGATCGAGGACCTGAACCGGCCGGGGCTGCGCACGCTGCTGGCCACCGCCGACGACCATCGCCTGCTGCCGCGTCCCTACCTGTGGGGGCTGGCCGACACCCTGCGCGCCGGCGTCGAGGGGCGCGGCCAGGTCAGCCACCTGCTGTGGGGTCGGCAGTACGTCAACGAGACCCCCTGGCACGTCTGGCCCAGCCAGATCGTCTCCAAGCTGCCGCTGGCGACCCTGCTGATGCTGGCGCTGGCCCTGGTCGTCCTGGTCCGCGCCTTCATGGACCGCGGCGAACGCCTGGCCAGGACATCGCCTGGCCCCGCTGCCGCGGGGGCTGATCTTCGCGCCGCGGCGCCCGTTGCGTCCGTTGGCCAGCCCGAGCGGATGTCGGTTGCGTCCTCGCCGTCCCAGGGTCCACCGCCCGCAGCACGGCTCGATCCCGATGACCCCGCCGCGCGTCGCCGGCAAACCTCCAGGCTGGCGCTTCTGATGGTGCTGATCATGGCGGGTGGCCACTTCGTGGCCCTGGCCGGCTCGCAGGGCGCCTACGCCGGCATCCGCCACGCCCTGCCGGTGGTCCTGGCGCTGTTGCTGCTGATCGCACTGGCGCTGCGCGAGGTGGTCGCCGGGCTGCGCGCGCCCGGGGCGACGCGGCGGGTCCGGTTCGAGGCCGCCGCCTTCGCCGTGCTGGCGGTCGCGCTGCTGGTCGCCACCCTGCCCGAGCCACGCCTGTACGAGTTCCACAACCGCCTGGCCGGCGGCAGCGAGAACGCCTGGCGCAACTTCTCCAACGAGTCCGTGGACCTGGGACTGCGCTTCCATGAGATCAGGGCCTTCCACGACCAGGTGGTGGTCGACGGCGGGCTGCCGTTCTACGGCAGCCGGTCGCGCCAGACCGAAGGCGCCGGCATGCGCATCCGCAACCTGGTGGAATCGCTCGACGACGACAATGTCGACGGCATCTACGACGGCTACTTCCTGATCCGGATGGGCGCCCTGGTGCCCTGGCCCGCCTTCGACTGGGATCCAGACACCTTCTACGCCGAAACCGAGGAGGTGTTCCGCGCCGGCAACATGCAGGTTCGCAAGGGCCGCATCCGCGACCCGCGCGCGCGCGCCAACAGCATCGCCGGCCGCCTGTTCGACTACATCTACCGCGACAACGGCGACGACTGGGCCATGGTCATCCGGCGCGCCACCGAGGTCCTGGCCGTCGACCCCAGGATGGTGGCCGGCCATATCGAGATCGGCAATGCCCATGTCCGCCTGGGCCAGCGCGAGGGCGCTCTGGCGGCCTATCGCGCCTTCGTCGACCAGACCCTGGTGCCCATGGACCCGGACTTCGTCGAACAGGTCCGCCAGCAGATCGCGCGGATCGAGGCCAGCGAATCCCTGGACGGCATCACCCCGATGCGGCAGCCGTTCCTGGAGTAGGCCGGCGGCCGCAACGCGCCAGGCTTGCCCTCACCCGGACGCATGCAGGCCTGGCCCCGTCGGGCGGATCCAATCCCATTCGGCACTGAGCACGCCGCTGTGCCGGGCGCAGCCTGTCGCTGCCACTGCACCGCACTTCTCACCTCCCCCGCCTGCCGGTGCGACGGCACCACACTTCTCCCCTCCCCCGCCATGCGGGGGAGGGGCGGGGAGAGGGCCGCCCCGACCAGCGCGCGCCGATGGGCCGGCGACCACGGCGCCGAAAAGGGCGCAACATCGCCTTCGCCCTGCCGGAAGCGGCACCGACTTCGTTTGTGGACGCCAGGGTGGCCGGCGCCCCCGTCGACGAAGTCCACGATTGCTGCCATCTTGCCGGCCGTAAACCCCACCCGTACCGGGCTAGAGGATTGGCATGGCCAGCAGCGAAAACCCCATCCAGCCATGCCGCTCCCTGGAGCAGGTCCGCTCGCATATCGACCGCATCGACCGGCAACTGGTCGGCCTGCTGGCCGAGCGCGGCGCCTACGTGAAGCAGGCCGCGGCGTTCAAGACCACCACGGCCAACGTCCGGGCACCCCAGCGCGTGGAGCAGGTCGTCGCCCGGGCGGTGGCACTGGCGCAGGAGCTGGGCGCCGACCCCAAGGTCACCGGGCAGGTCTACCGCGCGATGATTGCCGCCTTCATCGAATCGGAACTGGCCGAGCATGCCGCGCTGAATGCCGCGCCTGGCCAGGACTGACGCCAAGGTCGCCCGGCCGTAGAACAGGGTCATGGGGCCCTCACCCTGCTGCAAGTGAACCTGATCCCGTCACCGCAGAAGTGAACCCGGCCCCGTTGCCGGAAGCGAATCTGGCCCGATTGTCGCCCCGGCCAGCGGCGCCGTATGCTCGTGCAGGGCCAGGAGGACTGGGCATGGCGATCAGGGGAAGCTGCCTGTGCGGGGCGGTGGGCTACGAGGTCACCGCGCCCTTCCGGTTCCTCGGCCACTGCCACTGCTCGATGTGCAGGAAGTCGAACGGTGCCGCGTTCGCGACCTGGGGCATCCTGCAGCCGGGCAGCTTCCGGTGGACCTCCGGCGAGGACTTCGTGCAGGCCTACGAGAGCTCGCCCGGGACCAGCCGGTGCTTCTGCAGGCGATGCGGATCCGCGCTGGCGAGCGCCCACGACGGCCTGGTCGGCGAGGTCGTGGTGGCAAGCGTGGACGGCGATCCCGGCGCACGCCCGCGCGAACACATCTTCGTGGCGTCGAAGGCGACCTGGCACGAGATCACCGACACGCTGCCGCAGCACGACGCGTGGCCCCCGATGCCGGAGCCGCCGGGCCCGTAGCGCCCCGGAGGCCGCCGTCGAAGGGGGACGGGGTCGCCTTCGCCTTCCTGGTGGCGAACATGGGCCCGCCTGTGCAGCGGCGCGCGCTGGCCGGAGCGGCCCTCTCCCCCGCCCCTCCCCCGCAGGCGGGGGAGGGGAGAAGTGAGGTGCCGCGGCTCGTTCGGAACTCGGGACCCGGAACTCGGAACTCGGGACTCGGAATTCGGAATTCGGAACTCGGAACTCGGAACTCGGAACTCGGAACTCGGGACTCGGGACTCGGGACTCGGGACTCGGAACTCGGGACTCGGAATGCGGGAATCGGAATGCGGGAATGCGGGAAGCGGAGCGCGATTTGCTCCCCTCTCCCGCGGCGCGGGAGAGGGGCTGGGGGCATACGCGTTAACCTAAATGTGGCTATCGCCGGGCATCCTCGGGTATGCTCGGCGC
>ERZ761602.1328-NODE-1328-length-45438-cov-13.931186_pt1 | contig 45438 bp, 30 predicted proteins | sample MGYA00512165_ERZ761602 | MGnify/ENA primary metagenome ERZ761602 (study PRJEB28899, sample SAMN02445085) | bioreactor sludge metagenome | biome: EBPR sludge; isolation source: Thorneside wastewater treatment plant | place: Australia: Brisbane, Thorneside...
TTAGATTATCTTTTTTATGATTATAAATCAAATAGATAAATCTGACAAAGTAGAACTAGTACTCTTCATTAGTCGAAGAACAGCGGACTTCTATAGTGCCCAACGATCCCATAACAGTGGCGTATATCATCCTGATTGGCTTCGAGCAGGAGATCATGAGGATTTTAGAAGCAGGAGAAAGCTTTCTGTGAGGTCCGAATTCGCTATCGACAGTGGCTGTTTCTTGGCTGACATTGTCCATCGCATCTCCCATCAGAATTTACAACTCCGCAGCATTTCTGGGTGCTGGAACATCGGGGAAGCGGTGGGCGCGGCGGACGCGGTGGAGGAGATGGTTGTGCTTCAACGAGAATTCGCGGGAGTTGCACTTCTCCACCACCGAAATTTAGGGCATGCGTGCTCACTTCGTAACTCACGCTGACCGAGGAAGTCTTCCTGGCTATTAACTCGTGCGATACCCGGCGTTCAGTACATCCTTTCTGGCCTGGCGAGCCGGTATCTCGGTTGCTTGCGGTGGGTTTCCCCAATAATCCTGGCCCGGCACACGTTGCATTTCCTTCTGAATCGAAAGAACAAGACTCAGTACCGATCCAGAGCTGGACATCCTTAACCCCTTGGTCGTCGCTGGCTTTTGCGGTTAACTTGACGGTGCTGCCTGATGGCGCGGTGACTTTGGATGGAAATGGGCTAGAAGACGTGCTCAGAATCTGTCCATTTGGCAACTGAATATCAAGTACAACTGTTGGATTTGTTTTGTCCCCAGATGGAATGACGACTTCCCGCCCGGCTAGGCACTTAGCACAATTTGGATCTCTTCGGGCATCCGCTTGGCTATTGTCATGCGCTGTTTGAGTGCGGGTGGTCACGGTTACACATACATGATCGCCCGGGAAGGCATCGCGCCAAACGTAGCCTTGAAGACAAGTGTCGCGACCAAATGAACATTCAGCACGAGCTGCTGCCGTGATGGAACTCAAAGCAAGCATTACTAAAAATCCAAGGAAAAATTGTTCTGATTTCATACACCCTCCTGGCTAGTTACTTGTTTGCATCAGGTTACACACCGAGAAGATTCATTGGCTCGTTGAACAAGAACCCGTGTAAAATTTGCATGGTTGTTTAGCCTGTTCGTCGCCTTTTCAGTATTTTCGTACATCGCCTTAAGGGCCTTATCGGCTATGTGGTTATGGCAAGGTTGCTCGCCCAACGATAAGCGGGATACATCAATGAAGGGGGTCGATCAGTGCTACCGGCCACGATGAAGCCTCGAACGGCCATTTTGTCGTCGACCACGGGCGCCCCAGATGCCCCAGGCGCTACAACAGCTTCGATAGCGATCAGGCGGTCTACGTCGCCAATCGGAACGATGGACTGACGCTGTTCGTTCAGGTGCTCTATCAGGCCGGAAGATACGCCTACCCGTTCTCCAGCCGCCACTCCAATGTGCACCAAAAGGTTTTGCTCGAATGGCGTGACATCCAATCGTAATCCGGATACTTTGAACTCATCTGGAACCTGCAATAACAGTGGCCCAAAGGGATGAGATGATTCGTGTCGTATCACCCTGGTGCGCAAGTGGCGCTTGTCGGCGGTAATGATAGACACCTGTTCGCTGCTGAACTGGTGTGTGTTACCCGAATAGCCATCAGTGATGATGAGACGAGGGTCCGCGAGAACGAAACCCGTGCAAACCGGCTGGCCCTTCGGCGTGGCAAGAGCCACTACGGAAGCCATGAAATCATCCATGGTCGTTGCAGCCTGAATGGCTACAGTCGGTCGAGCGACTTTCTCACCTACTGTTGGTTCCGCTTCGGTTGTCGGCCGTAGGCCTAAAGCCTGCGCAAGCTCAGTGAAAAGTCGCTCGAATTTACATTCCTTTCCCACTACGGCCCGCACCTTTTCGTTGCTGGTAAGGAAATCTGGGACCGAATCGGGGTGCGTGTACCAAATAGTGCCGCCGGCTTCAAGCACCAACTCCCGGATGCGTTCATCGCGAAGGCTGTATCCAACCACCAGCACATCTCGCGCCGCCAAGGCAAGTTTGAGCTGGGGAGCGATGTCCGCGAGGAAGCGATCCATCTCGGCCGGAGTCCAAGCCATGCAGCGGTGGAACAAGTCGCCGTGCATTTTAAGCAATTTTACCCGTGGGCTCTGTGCCGTCAAAAGAAGTTTCAGCCAATCGGGTTGAATAATCCCATTGACTAATAAAAGATAATCTTTACGCCACAACCGAGCGTGCGATAAAGCATCCTCCAGCAAAGGGTCGAGGTTGGTTGTCAGAATAGTATCGAAGTAGGCTGCCGCGCAGAGCGCGGAGAGGGCCTGATAACCGGGCGTGACTTGCGCCGGCTGCCGAGATTGGAGAAAGCGAGAAAGAAGTCGGTAACGCTCGGAAGCGGATCGCGAATCGATGTAATCACAGAATTGCTCGAAACTCGTGCAGCCAACAAACTGAAAAAGATCCACCATGGCCCCAATGCCGGTCTCTACTGAAGCTCCAGCCCCGAGAAGCACGACCGGTGGTAGGTCGCCCACCTCCCGGCGCTGTTTCAGGTCTTGCACCAGTTCCTTAAAAGTTCGATTTATCACAATATGTATTCACTTCGGGCCGAATACTCTGTGACTTGCCTACAGAGAGTATTCTTGTTTAATACCCAACAGCCTATAGCAAGGTCTTTCATTACTGAGCGACGGTAAAGATTCTTCACCTCATCAGTTCATACCTAACTGGTTTCACTAGCGTTCTTCTAACCTCACTGGTAATGGCTTTCCACTTGAAACCGACCCAGTCGCTGGTTTCGGGGCGTACGTGAACTCGGCACTGGAGGTTTTGAGTTGACTGGTGAGGCTGAACACCAATACCACTAAGACAGCCGCCCATATCTTGCTTGTCACGTCTTGACTATCTTTGAGTTTTTTTCGTTTCTCAGCGTCCGATTCCAAATGGTATTCAAAGAAAAACCAGATGGGCGGTCCCAGAGCCCAAAATAACAAATGGATGAAACCCCAAGTGGTAAGTGTAGGTGGTAACCCGGGATAGACGAACCAACGCAATGCCCCTATAGCTTGGATTTCACTTCTCCGACCCAACCATTGAGAACCCGACCAAATAACACGGATGTCAAGGTGCCCATGTTGTCACGCGCCCATTGCGCCGTATCTTCTTCATCAGCAAGTACTTCCAAGACGCTCACTACCAAGAGGTCTACAACATCGTTGTCCTCAGCAGCCGCCATCAGTTCCAAGAAATTCCAGGACTTTCGGAGGGATTGGCTGTCAGTGCCGGTACGATCTCGAAGATAAAGAGCAAAACTGCCAAGGACATCGCTTGGCAAGTCCCGATTCCAGTCTTTGTCGGTGTTTTCGAATTCGGGGACTGCATCTAGCAATTTGTCGACCACTTCGCTGTACGAAAGAACCATCCTCATTGCCCCGACAGAGAATTCTGGAGGTCACGCAAAATGTAAGTGGCTATTTTCTTATCCCCCGGATTCAAATCCCCTGATTTTCTCAACCTTTGCAGGGCCGTACGCATTTCTTGGCCCTTCAAAAAATGCCCTTTCGGCGACAATAACTCCCCAGTCTGCAACTCGTGTCGAATGGCATCGGCTGTACTGCCCGAGCCAATCCTCGCATTTCGCCGATACATCTGGTCTATTAAGTTGCGTAGTTTCGGATGCTCTGCGGTGCTTAGGAGATTGTCCCGAGCCGTCCCAAGTAGCTTCGGTTCGCTCTTTGCGGCACTAAACTTCTCAGGAAATCTTATAGCGTCATCTAGATACTCAGACCCTTGACTAAGAGACTCCGTTTGCCTTGCTGCAACCCTACTCATAAGGGGAGACCGGATGCGTACCAGGGCCGCTGCAGAAACACGCCCAACACCTAGCGTAGCTGCCGTATACTCAACTGTTTCAAAACCATGCTCTCCTGCTGTTCTAAATTCTCCTTTCTCCGCCGCCTGCATCATTTCATACGCTGCGACAGCGGCTCGGTAAGCAGGGTTCATGTTCGATATAGCCCAATAGAGGCCACCTTCTTTCTTAGCCGATTCGTTTAATTGCTTTATTTGCGAATAGATTAGTTTGGGAACTAGAATGGGAGCTAGAGCAGGATTTAGAGTTAAAGCTGATTCTGCAACACCTTTTGCATTGCCTATTGCAGACTTCGCGGCTCCTTTACCGTAGCCTAGTAAAAAATTTATTTCTGCTATTCCAGGTGCGTATCTTAATCGAGGGTTCTCTAATGCGCCCAGCAACCCAGAGACGCGCTGTTTTTCGATCTGAGCAAGCTCAGTTTTTGCCAAACCGGCCGTTTCACGCTCTAAATCATTCATGCGTGCAAGGTCGCGTTTTGTCTCTTCCAACCATTGGTCGAGATTAAAGCGTTTGCCGGGATCAGGTTCCTTATTTACATTTATAGGCGCCGCCTTTTTACTAGAAAATCCAACGTTGGTAATCTCTATTTCACCTTTTTTACCACGACGGTAGTAATATTTTTCACCACCAACCTGAACAGCTTGTTCTGAAGCATTCGCTTCTGTGGGTTGATATCCGATCAAATCTACGAAGCGTAGCGGATTCCCATAGGCGTATAGATACCGATGCAAACTCGGCGGCGTATTGATCTCGCCCAAATAGGGATCTTGCGTGATAAAAAGCCCGACTTCGTCGTCGTAGTACCGTGCTCCGAAGTAATGCAGGTCGGTTTCCTGGTCGAAGTCATGGCCGGTGTACTTCTTCGGGTTGACGGAGTCGCCGGCGGTGCCCCGCAAACTACCCCAGGCGTCGTATTGATAGCTGACCAATGCATCGTTCGGCTTGGTCAGGTTGGCGGTGCTCCCTAGACCATCGTAAAAATAGAACTGGGGCGCGCGGACACCAGGCGTCGTCTTGGCGTCGATCAGGGAGAGGAGTTGATGGCCGTAGTCGTACTTGACCGTCGTCGTGCCGGTCTCGTCGTACTCGATCAGGGTCGCCTGATCATCGTACTGATAGCGCGTTTCGCCGGTGCTGGGAGTGATCTTCTTGACGCGCATCCGATCATGGCCGTAGTCGAACGTCGCAAAACCACCGCTTACATCGTTCGTGCGCAGCAACTCGTCTCGGATACCGTATTCGAGCGCGGTGCGCCGAACGGACACGCTGAAATCGATGGCGGGGTTACCGATACACTCCTGCGGGGCCGAGAGCGTCGAAAGCGTCCCGACGGTCTTGGCGATGCGGTTGCCATTGTCATCGTAATCAAAGGCAACACTTTGAGTCACATTCGCCCGGTTGAAGACGAGGTGTAGACGGTTAAGGCGATCGTAGGTGTAATGGCGGTCGATGGCGCGAGTAGGATCGGCGGGATCGGCGCCAACTTCCGCACAGCGGTTGCCGTTGGGAGCGTAGGCATAAGTCAGCCGGCCGTTGGCGCCGGCACCATAGGCCACCGAACGCAGGCGATTCAAATGATCGTAGCTATAAGCCGTCGTTTCCGGAGAGTGCGGCAAATCGCGCTGCGTTTCCACCTGGGTCAGGCGATTCCCGTTGGCGTCGTAGGTGTATCGATATTCCGAGAAGACCGGCTCGTTCGGCGCTGCGGGACGGTTGACTATATGAAGAACTCGATCCGCGGCATCATACGCATCGGGAGCACTGCGGTCGCTGAGCGTGCCATTGGGATACTCGACACGTTTGAGCAGGCTATCTTCCCACCAAGCATATCGGGTGACTCCCGCTTCCGTGGTGACGGTTTCCAGCCGGTTGCGGGCATCGTGGGTATAGGTCGTTGTCTTGTTATCGGGATCGATCACCCGGAGGCGATTGCCCTGCACGTCGTAGTCGTATTGAATCAGCTTGCCGGCGTCGGACAGGCAGGGCTCTCTCGGAAGGATGGCGTCGTCGTAATCAAGATGTCTGCGCGTCTGGATTCGATCCAGCGGGTCGTAAGTGTTCAGGGTAAGCTCCAGAACACCCCCGGAACTCCCACCCTTTTGCTTCCGTTCGATGATGCACGTCACATTGCTATTGTCATCATAGACATAGGAAATGGACTGCATCTGGAAATCAAGTTGTGGCTCGGCGTGGTGGCTAAACTGTTTCATCACCAGCCGATCCAGATAGTCGTAGGTCATCGCCTCTTGCTGCGGTTGCCCAGCGACATCGAGCCGAGGGTGATAAATACGCTGGAGGTTGCCGTTCGGATCGTACTCATACCGCCCGTGCAGGGCACTCGCTTCCTCTCCACCCGCATCCAGCAATCCCCCCCGGGGATCGCTCCCACGCACCGTACCGTCGCTCAAGGCCCCGGCTACCGTGTGTTGGAGCATGTCGGTCAACCGGTTGAGCCCGTCATACCGATAGGTCACCAAATTGCCGTTGGCATCCTGTTGGGCGATCTTGTTGCGGTTGCCATCGTAAAAGAACCGGGTCACGCCCGCTGCCGTTCCGTCATCGCGGCGCGGAGTTTCATCCACCGCCAGGAGTTGATTCAGCTCGTCGTAACGGTACAGTGTCGCGAACGCCGCGCCGGCGGGCTCGGTTGTGCGGATGAGATTATTGTGGGCGTCATAGCCGTAGGCCGTGGTTTCTCCGTTCCCATTGGTGGCCGCCACTTTGCGGTAACGGGCGTCATAAACGTACTCCATATCGAACGCGCCGGCGTGTGGCCGACCGTCCTTGATGGTCACGGTCAGCAGGTTGCCCACCTTGTCGTAGGTGTAGGCCGTGGTGGCCTCGACGTGCGAGCCTTTTCCTTCCGTCGCCGTGCGTTGCCGGTCGGCGCCGTCGTAAACATAGACGGTGCGATTCTCCCGCCCGTCGACAAAAGCAGTCTTGTTGCCGTTGCCGTCGTATTCATGGGTTTCGAGCAGCACCGGGTCGCTTCCGTAATGCGCGGCCATATCGAGACCGGAACGCCTGAGCTGCACCAAGCGTTGTAAGGCGTCGAGCTGGCGGATCGTTTTGATGCCGCGCCGGTCGGTTTCCTCCACCCGGTTGTCCTGATCCTGGTACTCCACCCGCAGAACGCTTTGGGCACTGCCGCTGCAAGCAGTCTCGAACCCCTCCTGGGTCAGGACCAGGCGGTTGATGGCGTCGTAGTCGTAGGTGGTGCAATACCCTTTCTTGTCGATTTCCCGGCGCTTGTTGACGCCGTCGTATGCAAAAATCAGCACCCCCGTGGGGTCGGGATCGTCGATTCTGACCGGTCGATGCAGGCTGTCGCTGTAGGTGACGGTCTCGTTGCCGTTGGCGTCGGTCTCGGTCGCGGCGCTGTTAGCATCGTCATAGGCGTACCTCGCAAGCGCCAACTCCTGGCCACCGTTGGTGAGGGTTTCGCTGACCCGTTTCCCCAGCACCCGGTTCAGGTTGTCGTAAGTCGTGGTGAAAACGATACCGCGCTTGTCCTGGTAACGAATCAGGTTGCCGTTGCCGTCGTAGCTGAAACGTTCGGTCACCGGCTGGCCGCCATCGTCCGGGGTCGCTACAAAAGTGGCGAGGATCTTGCGGTTGAGGCCATCATGGCGATAGGTCACGTCGATATCCTGACCCTCCGGATCCTCGACGGTGTGGACGTTACCGTTGCCGTCGTAGGTGTAGAGGGTGGACAAATCGAGACCGCCGACATCGACCACGGTTTGCCAGACTCGATCAAGCCCGTCCTGGTCCGTGCGTGTTTTGAAGCCGCGCGGGTTGGTCACCACCACCGCGTTGTCGTCGTCCTCGTAATTGTAAAGCGTTTCATAACGGGCCGGTGCCAGTTCCGGCCCACCCGGCGGAACACGCTGGCGCCTGACCCGCGGCCGATTCAGACCGTCATGGCCGGGCTGGGTCCATTCCGTCACCAGACCGGTGCTGAGATTTTCCTCACGGATTTTGTTGTCCGCCGCGTCGTAGGCATACGCGAGGGCGTTACCGTCCGCGTCGGTTTGGCGCGTCAGACGGTAGAGCGTATCGTAGCCATAGGTCGTGACCCGACCATTCGGATCGGTCTCGCCGAGCTTGTTGCCCACGCGATCGTAAGCCGTTTTGATAATGGCGTTCTGCGACGGCACATCTTGAAAGGAATGGGTATAGGGCAGCTGCGTCTCGACCCGTCGGTACAGACCATCATAACGATACGTGGTCGTATGGCCGTGCAGGTCGGTTTCAGTGAGCAGGTTCCCAACCAAGTCATAGGTGTACTCCGCCAGTGTTTGATCGCTGGTGGTGGGCCCGGAAAAAGGCCCCGCCACCACCGTCTTGACGCGCCGGTTCAGGTCGTCGTAAGCGTGGTTCTTCGCGACGCCCCGGTAGTCGATTTCGCTCGCCAGGTTGCCGGCTTCGTCGTAACGGTATTCCGTTTGGATAAAGTCAGCGCCAGTCCCCGGATCGGGGATGCCCCGCTCGATCGTTAAGCGCCGCCGGTTTAGCGCGTCGTAGCGATACTCCGTCGTCTGTCCCAGGCCATCGGTCGCTTCCTGGACTTCGCCGTTAGGAGTGTAGCGAGACGTCGTCACCTGATCCGTGCCCCCCTCGCCGCGATCGTCGAGCCGCTCCTCCCGAATCTTGCGGTCGAGTCCGTCGTAGGCATAGCGCCCATGGTGGGTGAACGTGTCGTGGGTTTCGATCAGCCGGCTGCGCTCGTCGTATTGGTAGGTGGCGACATTGCCGAGCGGATCGACGCTCTCCTCGAGGTTGCCATAGCGATCATAGCGGGTATAACGGGTGACGAACCCACGGGGATCCCGCACGCTCAGCAGGTCACCACGAAAGCTTGGCCGTTCGTCGTAACCGCGGCAGACGGTGTGTCCCTCGGCATTCTCGACACCCAGCAAATTGCCCGTGTTGCGCCCCGGATCCGGACAAAAACTCTGTTTGCCGTCATAGTCGGCATCGATTTGGTAGTACGTGGTATTGCCTTCGGTATCGATCTTCTCGATCAACTGGTTAAATGCCGGCTCATACCGGTAGCGGGTCGTTACTTCATTCACGCTGGTTACGCCGTCGCCGAGCGTGACGGGCGCCTGATTGCCGGTTAACTGGATGGTTTCCTCAACGACGTTACCGCGCGCGTCGTACCGGTATTCGGTCCGGCGGCCTTCCGCATCGGTCCGAGTGACCATGAGCACATCACGAATCCCCCCGCAGAGGTCCGGTAACGGTGCCTCGACGCACCACTCCATCGTGGTGATTTTCGGCGTCCCGCCCGGCTGCGGTGGCGGCGCTTCGACTCGTCGCGTGGTCCCATAACTGTCCAGCGTGTAAACGGTCGGTCCGATATTCGGGCGCGGATCGCTCACCGTGCGGGTATTGATCGTGGACCCGAAATGGTAGGTAAAGGCCGTCACCACCCCTTCCGGCTGCCGGATGGTCTTGATGATCTCGTGCTTGGGTACTTGAAAGGCCACCACTCCCGGGATGTCCTCGGCCTCGGTGTAGTAGAGATAACGTGTGATCTGGTGATTCGGATCGGTATAGCTCAACAGGTTGTGCCGCTCCGACAAGGCGCCATCGCGGGTGTAGCGGTACTCTTCGACCCGTTCGTCGTTGCGCTTCGCTGACGGCTGGGGGCTACGACGGGTGACCCGAACGAGATTGCCCTGATCGTCGTATTCGTAATCGATCAGCAGCCCGAGGAGATCCCCGGCAACGGGACTCAGCCCTTGCAACCGGGTCATGCGCTTTTTCAGGAACACATCCGTAACGGCGTGGGTGAAAACCAAAGCCCGACCGGATGAATCCATGACCATATCCAGGGTAGTGGGATCGTGATCACCCACCGGCGGCGGTTCGTCGTAGCTTAAGGTCACCCGGTTGCCGTTCGGCTCTTCGATAAAACGCAGCGTGTAGACCTCGCCCGGCAACGCTGGCTCGTACTGAAAGTGGTAGCGAATATGCGCCTTGGTGAAAAAGTCGAATCGGGAAAGCTCATTCGGATCCCGCACCAGGGTCGAGTGGTAGCCGATCTGCGGATGAAACTGGGCGCCGTCGTACCGAAAGGCATTGCCGCTTCCCTCGCCGCCGATCACCACAAATCGGCCGCACCGATCCTTGATCAGGCGGACGTTATAGCTGTGCGTCCAGCCCGCGCCGAGCGGACCCGCGCTCGAATCACCGGAGCTGCTATAAGTTCGCGTGAAATCGAGCGACAACCCCCGGCCGGGGATCATCACGTCCTGGCTGGAGTGAGTGAGATGGCCGTCCCAGAGATCGACGCCTTTGATCATGGTATGGCCGATGGGCAGACTGGCATGGCTTTCCGTCTCATGCACGAGCGTGCCGCTGTCCTCCAGGGTTTCGCCGGGATAGCCGGCGATCCGAGCGGCCTTGAGTTGATAGGGGTTCTCGCCGGGTGGCAGGTTATCGGCAAATAACGTGACGGTATGCGTGCCGGCGGGATAGGGAATATCGGCGAACGGTGAGCCGATGGGCTGACCATCCGCATCGCCGAAATCGTCCACCACATGGCCATTGATTTCCAAGGTGACCTGCGCCGCTAGCGCCAGAGTGAAGGTGAAGCGGGCGGAGCCCGGACAGAGCTCCTGGTTGATGCGATCCACCTGCGTCGTCAAGGTCAGAAGGGAGGGACCGTCGATACGCGCCGGTTTCAGGGTGACGCTCAATTCCTGCACGAGATCGCCGCCGCGGTCCGTAATGACGATCGGCACGCGGCTGCCGAAGAAAGTCGGAAAGGCCGCCCGATTGACGGTCAGGCAGATTTCCCGACTCGGCGCCGACAGCTCACCAGCGAAATCGTGCGGGCCGGAGCCAAGGATGGGGCTGCCGGGCACGGCACCCCCCGGCTGGGTGGGATCGACCATCGGCTGTTCGTGGATTTCATAACGCAGCGTGGTTCCGGGCGGTGCGAGCGAATCGATGGTCAAACAGAAGGGATTGTCATCCCGGTCGAAGAGATACACGTCTTCATCCACGCGCACGCGATCCGTGGAGCGGAATTGACGGCCCGCGCTAAGCACGGCGCGGTCTCGGTTAAAGAATGCTTGCACGGGCTGGACCCGAACGATGGCCAAGCCAGCTTCGTCGTTGGCCAAATACAGCAGCCCGCGCTGGGGATCGAGCGCCGTCTTGCGCACGACAGCACCCGGTTCCGCAAGATTGATGATCCCCAAGATCCGATCGTCGGTGTGGTCGCCATCGCGATCCAGACAGGGCTGACCCGCGCAACTGGCCGTACCTTGCACAAAATGACCCTGGGAATCGAACAGCCCTTCAAGGTCGGCGATCAAAAGAGTCGATCCGTGGGTGCTGAGATAGGCGAGTTTGGCCGCCCGATCGACCGTGATCTCATAAACCGATACGGGATTATCCTGGACGGCCGTGGATAGGGTACCCAGAAGCGGACAAGCGAGAGAGGCGTTGTCACAGGCCATGACATGGACCCCTGGATCGGCACCGACCAGCGCGAGCTGGAAGGTCGCGATGGCATCCAGGCTGCCATCGCCGTCGCTATCGAGAGCGGCAGAAAAGCCCTCTACCCCGGTGACCCGATTGGCACCCGCGAGCGGTAGTTCCATGTAGCTGGCCAGATCCGGGGTGAGCATGGTCAGTCCGGAGCCACCCGCGCCGCTCAGGTTACCGATGGCGAGCACTCGACCCGCCATAAAGTCGACTGCCCGAAAATTGCCCTCGAACGTGTCTCTGATGGGTGCTAGTGGTTCTCTACCCCCGTTGGTGAGGGTGCGTTGGCGGGGGATGGCGCGGGGAATATCGATGGCCTGAATACCCAGGGACGTTGTCGCCACGTAGGCCACACAGGAGTCCCCCGGTGCCGCAGGGTGGCACACGTTGCTCGTGGCCACCGCCACCGGGATTCCCGAAGCGGCTGGAATGGGCGGGAGAGGGCTACCTCCAGATGGGGTGGTCAGCAGTTGAGCACCCATATACGGGGGATTGGCCACTGGATCCAAGTGGTAGATCCGCAGGTTGCTGAAAATCTCGGTGCTACCGCTGACCACGAGGGCCAGATTGCCCGTCAGTGGGTCCACTATGGGGGGGTTGCTGGGCTGACAAGCCGTGCACGGCCGAGGGCTAATTTGGACGTCGGGCACCAAGGCCACGTCGTAAGCCAAGCCGGCCGTGATCTGCTCGGTGCCGAGCTGGACCGGATAGGGCGGGAAAGAAACATCGACCAGCAGCAGACCGGTACTGTGAGGATAGCCGTTAATGCGCTTCCCGTTGGCGAGTAGCACGGTCTTGGTGATCGGATCGTAGGCAATGCTATTGGCTGATTCCAGGGTGGTGTTGGAATCGCCGGGCTGCAGCGTGCTGATTACGGAGGGTGTAAAGGTATCGAAGCGGGCCTCGAAGCCGGGGTCTGGCAGCGGTTCGCCGGAGCGATCCTGAACGCCTTGCAGGCGGTAGTGGTAGTTTTTGCCGAAGTGCAGTCGGTGCTGGGGAGTGAAGGTAATGGCCTGACCGTCGGGCGAAAAGTGGAGCGCGCCTGCGATCGTTTGCTCGTTGTCGTCGCGCAGTTCAAAACTGCCGACACCGGCGCGGAGCGGCTCGCTGAACTCCAGGGTAATCGCCGTATCGATGGCGACTTGGCGCATGCCATCCGCCGGCGAGGCGCCGACCACCTGAGGCGGTACGCTATCGGGACCAGCGGGTTGGGCCCAAACCGCAGCGCTGAGCCAGAACAATACCACCAACAGGCTCCAGCCAATGAGTGGGCAGTCCCTCCGCGTTCGCGACCAACCGCTTTTCACCCGACCGTGCATGTGCTCTCTCCCGTTCGTCATCCTGCTGTGCCGCTTGCGGACAGTGGGCCAGCCGCGAGCTCGTTGGTATCGAACCCAATCACCCGTCGTGCTCTATTACTCCAGCAGCCACAACCGCGCCGTTCGATCCCCACTGCCGGTAAGCAACCGGTCGCCGGCCGGTGCCGTGGCCACGGCACTGATCTGGTCGCCATGACCGACGGCAAAAAGGAGCTGCCCGGTCGTGGCATCCCATACATACGCCACCTGCCCCGCCGCGGTCACGATCCACCGGCCGAGCGGCGGCGTGAAGGTCACCCCGGTCACTTCCGCTGGATGACTGAATACATGCAGAAGTTCGCCGGTCGCCGCATCCCACAAGCGGGCGGTTCGATCATAGCTGGCGCTGAGCAACCAAGCGCCGTCAGGGGACACCGCAATCGCGGTTACCGGCCCGGCGTGAGCGGCGATCTGGCGGCGCGGGGTTCCCGCCGCCGCGTCCCACAACCGTATGCTCCCATCTCTGCCGCCCGTGATGAGTTGCTCCCCGGCCGGTGGCATCACCGCCAGGGCGGTGATCTCGGCGGTCTGCGTGACCGTGTCGCCGAGCTGGCGAGTCGCGGCGTCCCAGCGTTGGATCGACGCGCAGTCGGTTCGACAAAGCGCGGGATGTTGGTCCTGGCCCGCGGTGATGATCCAGGCGCCGTCCGCGGAGAAGGTCAGCCCGTTTACCGAGAGCCGCTGGCCCGGCAGTCGGGTCAGGAAACGACCGTTTGCCCCCTCCCATAACCGCAGGACGGTGCCCGCGCCGGTTAAGATCAGGTCGGCCACGGGCGAGACGGCCACGGCGGTGACGGCCTCCTGATGGACCAATGGTGTCCCCAGTGCGGCACCCGACGCGGTCCGCCAGCGGCGCACGGTGGCATCCAGGCTACCGGTGACGACTTGCGCCCCATCGGCGGAAAAGGCCACTGCGGTCACCCCCCGAGCATGGCCGCTGAGGGTGTGCGAGGGTCGCGGGGTCGTGGCGTTCCAGAGCCGCACGGTGTTATCGCCGCGCCCCCCCGCCGTGGCGATCCGCGCGCCATCAGGGGTGAACGCCACCGCCGTGACGGCGGCGCGATGGCCCTCGAAAACGCGCAGGAGCTCGCCGGTATCGATCTGCCACAATCGCGCCCGATCGTCCTGGTGTCCCGTGACCAGCCGCTGCCCGTCCGGCGCAAAGGCAACCGAGGTGACGGCGGCGGGAAAATCCCCCGTTCCGGTCAAGATCTGTTCCGGCGTGGCGCTCGCCCCCGCCGGCCAGAGTCGCACCGCGCCATCCCGGCTGGCCGTCACCACCCGGCTATCGCCCGGCGCAAAAGCAACGGCCGTAACGGGGCCGTCATGCCCGCCGAAGGTGGCGATCTGATTTCCGCTGTGGGCATCCCACAGCACGGCGCTGGCGTCCTCGCTACCGGTCAGGATTCGCGTGCCGTCCGAGGCAAATGCCACGGCAGTGACCCCTTCGGTATGGTGGTCGGCGAAGGTCCACACATTTTCTTCGGTCGCCACGTCCCACAAGCGGGCGACCGGATCGCCCGCGCCATGGCCGGTCAGCACCTGGGCGCCATCCGGAGAGAAGGCGACCGCCAACACGGGCGCGGAGGATACCGGGCCGGGGAAAGTTGCCAGCAGTTCACCGGTAGTGCGATCCCAAAGTCGTGCCGTGCCGTCGGCGCTGCCGGTCAGCACGCGGGCGCCCGTCGGACCGACAAAATACGCCACGGCGTTAACTTGCGTCGTGGGTCCAGCTAACGTCCGCAAGTTCGCTCCCGTGACGCTGTCCCAGAGCTGAACCGTGCCGTCCCAGCTTCCGGTCACCACTTCGCTGCCGCTGGGAGACAACGCCAATGAAGATATCCCGTCCGCGTGCCCGCCCACCCACAGCCTTTGGGTCGTGCCCGTCTCGCTATCCCACAGCCGTGCCGTCCCATCCCGGCTTCCGGTCAGCACGTGATGGCCGCCTGGCGGCACGAAAACGGCCGCAAGCATGGCTTGGCGGTGTCCTTGCAGGGTTTGCAGGCGCTGGCGGCTGACACGGTCCCACAGACGTGCCGTACCATCTTCACTGCCCGTGAGAAGACGGTCGCCATCCGGCGAAAAGGCGACGGTGGTCACCGCTCGGGTATGGCCGAGCAAGGGTTGAGAAACGCCCGTCGCGACATCCCAAAGCCGGGCTGTGGTATCCGCGCTACCGGTCAAAATTTGGCCGCCATCGGGCGCCACGGCTAACGCGAGGATCCCACGGCTGTGTCCTCGCAAGGTGTCCAGCAACTGGCCCGTGCCGGCATTCCAAACACGCACGGTCTTATCCAGGCTGGCGGTCAGCACCCGCGCACTGGAAGAGCCCGGCGTGAAGAAAGCCACGGCGGTCATCGGGGCCTCGTGGCCGGTGAACCGCTGCAAACGAGCGCCGGTGACGGTATCCCAAAGCCAAGCGGGATAGTCCGCCTCCCCAGCCATGACCGACGCCACAGTCGCGACCAGCATCCGCGTACCATCCGCCGAGAGCGCCAGGCCGGTCACCTGAAAGGAGCGCCCGCCGTCATGATGATCGAACATGCGTAGCAGGGTTCCAGTTGCGGCGTCCCATAAGCGTGCCGTTGCGTCCAGGCTCCCGGTCAGAACCCGCTCACCCGATTCAGTAAAGGCCACGGCGGTAATGGCGTCGGTATGCCCGTACAGGCGTTGTTCGAGGGCGCCCGTGGTCAGATTCACCAGGCTGGCGTAACCGCTGCTGCCGCCCAACAGCGCCTTTTGCCCATCCGGGGATACCGCGACTGCCGTGATCGCACCCAAACCCATCAGCGCCTCGAAGGGAACGGACACGCCCGGCGGCGGGGCTGGCAACAAGGTACCGCCCGTGCCGACGAATATGGCGGTCACCGCCGTTCCGACATTGACGCGATCGTCTGCCGCCAGGGCCTGGACGACACGCATCCCGCTTGGACCGGTGAGGTTGCCGAAGGTGGCGGTAAAGGTATTCTCCCCCATGGCCGTGGCTTGAATCTTCTCGTTGGCCCCTTGGGCAACGCCATCCCCGTCAGCATCCAACACAACCACCACCGAGCGAATCGCACCCGTGTCGCTGGCCTTGACCGTGACGGACAGGGAATCGTTGACGGGGACCCGTGTGCCGAGGCGAGGTATCTCAATGCTGACCAATGGTGGGTGATCATCGGCGCCCTGGGCAACCGCGAAGCCCATCGAGAAAAGCGATATCGACAGCATCCATACGAATCGTCGCACCGTTATCATGCCTTGCAACATGACGTTCTCCTTTGCCAAGCAGTTAACCTGGCGAGTGGCGGCAAGAATAATTCTACGTTACGGTCTCACCGCCCATACTTGCGCGGTTCCATCATCGCCGCCGGTGAGCAGTCGTGCGCCGTCAGCCGAGAAAATCGCGGCATTAATGCCGAGCTTGTGACCCACGGCGCCGAGCAACGCACCACTCGCAGTATCCCATACGTAGGCCGTCTGGCCAGCCGTCGTGACCACGCGATCGCCGCTAGGGTCGAACGCCACGGTCTCCAAAGCGGATGGATGGAGAAATATTCGCAAGGGCGTCCCGGTATCGGCATCCCATAAAAGCGCGGTTTGGTCTTGGCTGCCAGTCAGGACCCAGCGTCGGCTCGGGTCGGGGGAAAAAGCCACGCTGGTAATGAGCCCGGCATGGCCGGCGAAGGTCTGCATCACCGTCTCGCCCGCTATATTCCAAAGCCGCGCCAGTCGATCTCCACTCCCTGTCAGCAACTGGCTACCATCGGGCGAAAAAGCAATCGCCCGGACGCCAACCGGGTGTTGGAAAAGGTGTTGCTGGATGCCGGTTATGGCGTCATAGAGTTTGACCGATCCACAGTTTTGAGAACAAGAAACGGGATTGATCTCCTGACTACCGGTCGCTATCCAGGCACCGTTGGGCGAGAAGGTAAAAGCGTATACCGCATACTCGCGAATTGGAAAATCCCGTACTTTGTTGCCACTACCCTTATCCCACAGCCGGATTGCATTACCGTAATTTGTTAGTACCAGAGCATCATCTGGCGAGAGAGCAACCGCTCTTGGGCAGTCAGGGGAATTTTCATACAGTGCCTGTAACAGCTCCCCAGCCGTGTTCCACACATGCACGCTACCTTGTGTGGAGCCGCCAATCCCCCCACTTCCTTTGCATGTCGCAGTAAGAATCTGACCGCTATGGGCGGCTGAGGCGATCCCCTGAATACCTCCATCCTCGGTTATCGTCTGCTGTATTGGCCAAGTCACGCTACTCCACAAGCGTGCGGCGTTGGAGCCATCGTTGGTCAGTACCCACTGCCCGTCGCCGGACATCTTGGCTGACTTCGGGGTCGATCCAGCTGCGTTAGGTCCATAATGCTCGAAGGGTCGCAGCAAACGACCCTGCTCATCCCATAATCGAGCCGTACCATCGGCACTGTTGGTTAGAAACTGACGGCTGTCAGGGGCGAAAGCTACTGAGTTAAACGCAACTGGATTGGTACTCCCTCCCGTCCGCGGCGTGCCGTAGTAAACTCTCTGCAGGGGAGATGTAGGCGCCGATGGATCCCACAACTGAGCGGTGCCGTCGTCGCTACCCGTTAATAGGCGCGTACCATCCGGGGAGAAGGCTACTGCGGTCACAGCGCTTGTATGGCCGAAGCTGGCTTGCTGCGTCGTGGTTGCCGTATCCCAAAGCAGGGCCACATGATCTTGGCTACCCCCAGAAAGCACTTGGGCGCCTCCCGGCAAGGAAAAGACGGCCGCATTGATTCCCCCTGTCCCTGTATGGCCCGTAAATGGAGCAAGCGGCGTCTCGCCTCCAGTGGTCGCCCATTGATAGAGGCCGTTTTTGTTGTCACCGGTCAGAAAGCTCGCGCCATCCGGCGCAAAATTCACTGTGCTGATAATCGGGTTGTTGCCCGGTACGATGACAGTGTGTAGTGTCGTTCCGCTGCCGCGATCCCAAACTCGGGCTGTACCATCGCCGCTGCCAGTTAATATTCGGGTGCCGTCGAGCGAGAAATCTATGCTGTCAACACGTGTTGTGGCAGAAGTATTGCTCACCTGATGACCTCGCAAGGTCTTTAATTGCTCGCCATTCGCTCGATTCCACAATCGAACAATGACATTATTCCAGCTACTGGTGGCGATCTGATCGCCATCGGACGGAAGTCCGATGGCGGTAATCCCTGTGATATCTCCGCCCTCAAAGATCAACGAGGTCATACCGGCATCAGCTGGGCGCGCGCGCGCCATGCCATCGGAACCGGCGGATAAAACCTGATGGCCGTCCCTGGAGAAGGCCACGGCGTTCACCATGCCGGTATGTTCTTTAAATTGGTTGATTCGATTGCCGGAAGCCGTATCCCATAGACTGATGGCTCCAGTTATGTCGGCGGTTAACATCCGGATGCCATCCGGCGCAAAAGCCACTGCCTTAACGTCACTCCGATTGAGCAAAGTGCGTTCGGCACCGGACGCCACCTGCCAGATTCGGGCAGTCGAATCTTGACCACCGGTCAGCACATAAGCGCCATTCTCAGAAAAAGTGGCGGCTAATAAGGAACCGCGATGACCGGTAAATGTCCGCAGTAGTAGGACTGGATCGGTATTTAGACGCCAAAGCGTGACGGGCTTGAACCGACTATTGCTTGGATCCGGTGATCCATCTCTTAGTACCAGAGTTCCATCGGGAGAAAATGCCATGACTTGAACCGTTCCTCCGGGGAGCGTTAACGTCGAAACCGGACGTGGAGGATTGGTGGTCAAATCCCAGATTTTCACGGTACCGGTAGCCGTACCACTAAGTACTCGCGTGCCATCGGCGGAAAATCCAATGGCGCGAATTTCTCCGTCTTCCTTCGGGAATACATAAATTGGCACATCCGTTTCTGTATTCCAAAGGCGAATCCTTCGATCTCGAGAACCCGTGGTGCCGGTGAGGACACGGGTACCGTCAGGCGATATCGCGACAGCCGTGACGGCTGTCGGATGTCCGGGAAAGGTTCGAAGAGTAACGCCGCTCGCCGCATGCCACAGCCGGGCCGTACCGTCGGCACTGCCCGTCAACCTCACTTCGGTGCGATCCGGCAGGAGACCCGCCACCACCGCGTTGATGGCCGCAGTATGTTCGGTATAAGTCAGGGTGGCTGCATCGAGGCTGATATCCCACAAACGCGCAGTGCCGTCGGCGCTGCTGCTGAGCAGTTGCCGGGGGCCGACGCCAGAAACAAAAGCCAGCGCCCACACATCGTCCTCATGCCCTTCAAAAACCTGTAATTCCCTGCCATCGGTGGTATCCCACAGACGGATTGTGTCGTCGGCACTCGCGGTCGCGGCAAGAGCACTGTCGGGAGAAAAAGCAACCGCGTTAATATTGCCTCCATGTCCAGTTAATAATTTAAATGCCCCCGTAGCTACATCATATAATCGTGCGGTGTTGTCGCTTCCTCCAGTCAGGAGTTGCGTGCCTGAAGGAGAAAAAGCGACGGCTTGCACTGAACGGGTATGGCCTGAAAAAGTGCTGATGGGATTGCCCGTGGCGGTCTCCCACAACCGGACCGTTTGGTCGGCACTCCCGGTGGCAACCCGTTGACCATCTGGTGAGAACGTCACTGCCAGCACATGTCCACCATGCCCGGTAAAATGATGGATTAGTTGACCGCTATCAATCTCCCAGAGCCAAGCTAAAGGTGGTGTACTACTGTTAGCACGTTTAGTTCCTGTTAAAAGCTGAGTGTCGTCTGGAGAGAACGCCACCGCATTGATTTCTGGCAACCCGTTTCCGTAAAGATGCGTAAAGATACGTCGCAAACTGCCCGTTGTCGTATCCCATAGCAGTGCCTTGCCATCCTTGCTGGCCGTGACCGCAAGGGGTTCGTTGTGAGCGAACGCCGCCGAGGTTATGGCCTCCGTGTGACCAAACAAATGCCGCACGATGTGGCCTGAAGGTAGATCGATCAACACGGCGAAACCCTGGCCGCCACCGAGCAAGGCGCGCGTCCCATCTGGCGAGACCGCCACGGCGGTTATCTCGCCCATGCCGAAAATCATTTCGAAAGGCCGGGAGACCCCGATCGGCGGTGACTCTTGAGGAGACAACGCGATTCGACTGACCGTGCTGGCGGTGTGCAGGGATGAATCCGCGGCGATGGCCTGAATAGCACGGATTCCCGATGAGCCGGATAAGTGCTCAAAGGTCGCCAAAAAGGTATGTGAAGCCGTTTGCGGGAGGGCCTGACGAACTTCGTCAGGCGCCTCAATAACGCCGTTACCGTTGCTATCGAACGCGACCAGGACTGAAGCAATGTCGACATCGCTGGTGGCGGTTATCCTGACCGGAAGCGGATCGGCGAGGGACTGGTAACTACCCGGTGAAGGCGCATCGATCCGTACGCTAAGCGGGGGATTGAGCCCTTGAGCCGCTGCGGATAGATTTAGCAGGAGCAAAATCCCTATTGCTACGCCACTGATCGATCTAGGCACCATCTTGAAAGACATGGCTCACTCTCTCTGCTATTCAAATATACGGTCCGGCGTGCCGTGCGTGGTCAGCCTTCGCGGCGCAGAACCACGGCGCCGTAGGGCGGAATGGAAATGCCGTCGTCCACGGGCAACGCCTGATCCCCGCCACGCGAGCGTTCCGGCACGCCACCGACATTGAATTTCGGCCAACTGGTATTGGCCAACTCGCGGTAGCGTCCTGATACGCCGACCTTGTATTGATCCCAGCCCTTTCCCTTGAAATTGAGAACCACCAGGTACTTTCCGTCGTTGCGCGTAAAAGCAATGACGCCGTTGCCGTCGTGGATATGGGTGATCTGAATATTGGGCCAGGCGAAGCTAGTTGGATCGTTTTTGCGGATCTCCATCATCCGCGCGTACCACTCACGCACCTTGGTTCGTCCGCTGTCGGTTTCATAGTCGTTGAGAGGTAGGCGTTTGTCGTTATGGTCAATCTTGAACTGTTCCCATTCGCCGCTTTCCTGACCCATGAACACCATGGGAATGCCACGGGCGAGCAGGGTACCAGCGGCGGCAACCTGCGATAACGGCCAGCCTTTACCATCGCGGGCAATGCGGGCGACCCGGTCATCTTCGTTGCCCACTTCGTCATGGGATTCCGTGTACACGACCGCATCCTGCCAGCTATCGCCATAGGACGCGAGGACGGCCTTCATCTTGTCGAGGTGCCCGCCTTTGAGAACCTTCTCGAACTCGTCGTGGAACGGGTCCGACCACTGCGCATCGAAGGGAGCATGCTGGTCCCCGGGCACTGTGTCGTCGATATCCTCGCGGGTAACGTACCAGTCGTTCGGCAACTCTTCGGCGATCAGGACGATGCCGGGATCAACGGCCTTTACCTTGGCGCGGATTTCACGGAGGAAGTCCCAGCCACCGCCAGAACCACGCTCTGTAATGTTCCAATCATCGTCGATATGAATCGGCCGCGTGAAGTCGAAACGGATCCCGTCGAGATGGAACTCTTTTGCGAGATACGCGGCGTTGTGGGCGAAGAAGTGGCGAGTGACGGGATTATCGAAATTGACGAGTGGACCCCATTGCGTTTTACCGTCGTAATATGTGCCGTCGTGTATATCCTTCTGCGCGATTACCCACAGAATGTTGTCATCGTTGCCACCGTGGTTGTAGACGACGTCGAAGATGACGGCGATACCGTGGCGATGCGCCGTGTCCACCAGCTCCTTGAGTTGATCGGGCGTCCCATAGTTGGATTCGATAGCGTAGAAGAAGGACGGGTTGTACCCCCAGCCCATCCAGCCGTTGAACTCGTTTACCGGCATCAGCTCGATGGCGGTCACGCCGAGCCGATTCAGATAGTCTCGAGTTCCGTTGTTGTTGAGTTCCTCGGTGATCTGCTGAAACGGTGTTAACGGTTTACCGTCTACGTCCAGGTTGCGGTCGGTAAAACGCAGCGGGTGGAGTTCGTAGATGATGTGTCGGTACCAGGCCGGCCGAATCCACTCACCGTCGTGCCACGAGTAAGCTGTACTGAGCGTTACGATCGAGCGCGGTGAGTCGAGCGGGATGCCACTCTGCCGCGCCCGATCGGTGTCGATCACCTGCCGTGCCGCTGGATCCTGGCGGATGACAGCATCCGGATCCTGACCGATCAGAAAGGCGTAACGATCACCCGCCTGCGGCGGCCGGACGAAGCTCGCATCGGAACCAAGGAACCACCAATATCGCTTGTCCGGTGTTTGGGTTAAATCGATGGCGTTGGCGCGGGCATTGGTGAAATCGCCGAACAAACGGACCCGCTGGACGGAGGCTGGCGCGTGGATGATGGCGTACCACATGTCTCCTTCCTTGTAGAAACCGGGCGCCTGTTTTTCGATCATGGCGGAAGAGCATTCTTGATCTTGTTGGCAGTCCTGCCACTCGGACAGATGCCCAATCCGTTTTGGCGATGGGGCTGCCCGATAGTCGCGGATGAAGCTGGCGTAACCCGCCTTATCCGTCCCCCAAGGGCTGCTGGCGGCATCGCCCGGGCATCCTCGATCGACAAGGCGTAGCAAGGTGAAGCCCCGGTAGGATGCATAAGTGAAAACGTTGCGGATGCTTTCCCAAGTCCGGTCGTCACCGGGCTTGTCGATGCAGGCCAGGGCATTTTCGCTCTTATGGCGGATGTTGCGATCCTGCGCGGCCTGCGAAATCCAGAAGACGAGCGCCTCCGCCATTGAGTTGCCGTCGCCACAAGCGGAGTCGTTGTCCATCTCGGCGGCGGTGAAGTGAAGGATGACGTCACGACCGGTCTGGTGCTTGACGTCGGCAATCATATCCAGGATCCGCCGGTAGCCGTAGGCGTCCGCCCGCGCGGCCGACTCCGGTTTGAGGTCGAGCGTCGTCTGGATCAGCCCCGCCGTGACCTCGGCGATGCGCGGATACGGGGCACACGACATCATCTGCCAGTGCACCCCAGGGATCTTCATTCCGAGGGGAATCGATTGAAAGGCGCCACCGAAGGCGGCGTCGGCGGCGACCAGCATCCGGCGCCCGTGCTCCACCAGCGATTCGTTGTACCAGTCGATGAAATCCCGTCCGTAGGGGGTATCGGCGTAGTCGCGGTCGTTGACGAACGTTTCCGCCCGCTTGCCGGCTGTCGGCGGCAAATGACCGCCTGGAACCCGGATTTCGGCGGGACTGGCGAGCGGGATTCCCCACCGGTTGGCCACGCCGGTCAGACCGCCGAATTTACCCAGCGCCCAGTTGCGGAAGCTGGTCTGGGCCAGTGCACTGTAGGCCTGGAAATATCCCCGGTCCGGATAATTCCAGCCGTCGGCAGTGTTGTAGGACGGATAACGGAGTTCGCCGGTCGGCCCGAGACTGATATTGAGTTCGACGAAGTCGCTGGCGTGGGCAGCATAATGCGTGGCGAAGGCTTGCATGAATTCACGGAACTGATCGAGGACGGCCTGCTTCTCCGTCGCCCAGGGGACGATCGCGTCGTCCTGCAAGCGACCCGTCTCGCTTTCATACTGCAGATCGTTAGCGGCGATGCCTACCTGACCGAAGTGCGTGGACAACCATGGCGGCAATGGAATAGCGCAATCGTCGCCGGGGCCGCCACCACATTTATGAAAGGAGAGAATCGGCACGATTTTCAAGTCTCGGGCGCGGATTTTCTCGAAGACTTCATCGTAATAGCTCCAATCGAATTGCTGATCGCCCTGCTGTTCGACCTTGCCCCACCACACGTCGACGGTGACTGTATCAACGCCGATCTGCTTTGCCTCATCGAGTAACTGCTCGAATGCGGGCATGCTGATTTGGCGTGGAATGTCGAGTGGCGCCATGACAGCCGCCGTTTCCAATGCCGCCCTTGCCTCCACCGACCATCCTGAAAAAGTAGGGAACCCCAAAAATAAACCGATAGTTATCCTCGCGAACAAGCGCCCTAAAATTGTAAAATGTGGATGTAACATCGTTTGCATTTAATGTCCTCTCCTCATTATTGATACGAGTTACGCAATTGCTGGAAGGTATAAAGCGGAATGGCTAAATAGATCCGAGCAGAGCGGATGATGGCGGTTTTGGCCTCAAACCAACTCACTCCGGCACGATAGCAATACCCTTTCAGACGCAGAAAGGCTCGCAGCGTCAGTCCGATGCGATGGCGCTGGGCGCAGGCGGCACGGACCTGATGGGCTTGACGCCACAATATTGTTTGATGCCGCGATGGTCGTGTTCAAGGGTCTGGCATAACCGGCAAAACGTATCCGAGCCAGAGAAGTCATGTTCAGGTCGTTACTGGCCCACCCTTCCCTGTCACCGTCTGGGGCAACGATCGAGAACAGCCGAATAGACCATACCCTTTCAGATGGACGACGGCATCGTGAATGTCGGTGTCCACCCGCGCCGCCAGGCACAAGCCACTTTGGTCGGGGTTGACCAAGCGCTTTTCTTCGGCGTGGCGATCAGAAAATCGATGTAATCTTGATCATTTACTTTGGGTGGGTTCATCACACCTTATTCCTAACTGAGTAACAATGACATCACCACTGTCGGTTGCAACGACATCAAAGTGCAACTGCTATACCACCAAGCTACTAAAATACCCAAAAAATTTTTAACTATTTGTTATAAATGATAATTTATGAAACCGTTCCTCTTTTTGAAAAGAAGAATTAGGAATCGAATTGTTTCAAAATGAAACAGTCATCATTCCATTTGTTTCATTGTTGATCCCGATGACCTTCACGACACGCTCGTTGCTATGCTCTTTCATGGGTCCGCTCCGCGATCTCGGTCGACGATGTTTGATAATATTACTGATTGTGCCCGCTTCGGGCTCGTTGGGAGAGCGGGATGGACCATCTCATTACATGAATTTAACAACGGATGAGCTTACAGATAACTTACAGATTCGAAGTTTTTTGATTGCCCACTGTTCCGGTCAAAGGGCTTTCTGGAACAAAGAATGGATTCGGTCTTTCGAGTGCGGAGAGTAGCCAGGCGCAGCCCTACCCAACGGGTATTAGTACGCCGTATAGAGATTTACTGCGTCGGTTGAAGCCTGACTTTCAAGTACCGATCAAGTCGCCCCCCGCCCTTTGGTGGACTGCCTGGATTCTATCAGCGAGATCTGCGCCAACTTTTTCACTCATGTTTTTTCTTTGAGAACGTTCACGATAGGCTTTCTGTTGGCAGGCGCGGGCACAATAGGTTTTAGTAGAACGTTGTGTAGTCAGAGGTTGGCCGTAGACCACGCAACACGCAGAGGACGATTGCGATTCAACGGTGCGGCGAGTATGCCGTGCTTGATAGATCTGGGTTTGGCAGTCTGGGCACCGCTTCATCCGGCCATCGTGGGGATGTAAGCCCTAACCGCCGAAATTTCCGGCAACCGTTTTTTTCATAGTGCCCAAGACTAAGATGTTAAGTCTTAACCTGATTTCTGGATGAAATGCATACAGTCTGAGCATGTCTTTCGCACTATTTTATTATGACAAGCTGGATAACCAATAACGCTCGTTATCACATATACAATAAATGTTTATATTTATCAGTTTCTTACGAATAACTTGATGTCGCGCGGAAATTTCGGCGGTTAGGGCTTACATCCCCATCGTGGGCAACAAAGGTTTGTCCGCACCCGCACGTGACAATCCGATACTTCGTTGCCTTCTGGGTGTGTCGGATGCGGCCCCAGGCATCGATAAAGGTGCGCGGTGCGTAGAGTTGCCCAGCGTGGCCGACGATGAACGTTTTCCCCTGGTGGTCGACGTGGCTAGCGACGCATGGCGGCATGTGATCACCCTCTGGGAAGTCGTGATGCTAGTTGATGGGTAAAAGTTGATTTTATCAAGATTAGGCCCGTTATCAGGAATCGATTGCAGGCGGCTCATTTGTACTAAATAATATGATTACATGTTACGTTATTTACCATAATAAACCGAGACAGAGAAATTTTCTGTTACAAAAAGAGTGTTTTGCCATGATCAGCGTGGTGACTACAACTCAGCCGGACATGGGCCAAAATCATGATAAAGTGAGCTTTTGGTGATTAAATTAACATCACAGCTTGCACGAAGATAAAGGGCTCCGTTGCGTTAATTTTTATAGGGCAAGTTTTTCGAGAAGAGGCGCTGATGTCAGGCGCAATTAAGCGGCGAGGGAATAAAACGGCTTGGCAGCCGGAAGGATTGCACATCTGGCCCTTCTTGATCATGTGCATCAGCTCAATGCCCTGAAGGGTGGTCTGAGCAGAGGCAAAAGTTTGAAAGCCGAGCATCGGCTGAATGAGCCGTTTGATCGCGCGGTGATCCTGTTCGATCACGTTGTTTAAATATTTCCGCTGCCGGATGCCGATGTTGGAATCGGCGTCGGCGTCAGTGTTAAGCGCGATCAGGGCGGCGGTGTTGGCCCCACTCTGGTCGATGGTGACCTTCACCGGGCGGCCGTGCGGGCCGATGGCTTTCTGCAGAAACCGCAAAGCGGCCTGCTTGTCACGGTGCGCTGTAAGAAGAAAGTCAACCGTTTGCCCTCGCTTATCGACAGCGCGGTACCGGTATTTCCATTGACCCTTGATTCGAATATAGGTCTCATCCATCCGCCAACTCGTGCCCACCGGGCGCTTTTGTCCTTTGCGGAACTGCGGCGTAAACTTCTGGACCCAGCGGTCAACGCTGGAATGATCAACTTCAACCCCGCGCTCCGCCAACATCTCTTCCAGGTTTCGGTAGCTCAAGGGGTACGCCAGCTACCAACAGACACTCGTCAGGATCATGTCTTGTTCGAAACGATGGCCTTTGAAGTCAAGCATGCGGGTTCTCAGCGAGAGGACGGGGTGGGCGCGTAGCTTATCGAAATCGGACCTTCTCAGCTAACGCAACGGAACCGCCTTAGCCCCTCCACAATCCGTTCGGGTATCCCGACTAACGGTAGCAACATCGTCAGGCTCTCTTTGCAACAACACCCTCTATCATCCCTCTTCAGCCGCTAACTTTCCAAGTCGTGTAATGGAGCCTCCTCAATTCCCGGGGCGGTTCAAAATGACTTCTATATAACAATACCTTCGCCAAATAGCCCGATCTTATGCTGCACTAAGTGGTTGATTAATCCGCCCCAGATTTGCAGCCTGCTCAAGGGCTTGATCAATAATATTCGTCTCGGGCATTTTCGGAAGCATTTTTAACACCTCCCGGACGTATTTCCGGCCTCGGAAGTGGGCTTTGAGGTCATTGACACTAAAGCTTGGACAGTGCTCGCGTACCGGTCGCATCAGGATCTGGGACACATTGATCATCAGCATCGCCAGGTTGGCACTGTTGTAGACCGGCGTTGGCCTGATCACCATGAAGTCTTCCAAGCCCCAGTACTGTTTGGCGTCTCGGAAGTTGAACTCGATCTGGAAGCGCAAGCGATAGTAATCGATGAGCGTTTCGTAGCCTAACTCAAGATCGCTGCTGAAGAGGATGACATGGGCCTGAGCACCGGTGCGTTGATGGGTCTTCACCAGGATCACGACATTGAGCCGGTCGGGGAATGTTTTATGCCACACCGACAGTTGATAGATGGCCGTCTGAAGATGTCCTTCCACGATAGTGGCTTTGAGAAAGGCCGAGGGCACGTGTTGATAATCGAGCTTGCTGCCATACTTGCACCGTGGCCCGCGCCCGGCATAGGGGCCGTCATAAGGCAGATACAGCGCGCTGTTGTGGCGCAATTTGCTGATCAACGCTAAGCCCGCGCGACGGACCATTTGCAGCGCTTGATTATTGCCGAAGGCCCCGTCGAAGACGAAATAACGCACCGTCAGCGTCTGGCGCACCAGCGCCAGCACCTGGCGCAGCAGGCCTTGAACGAACTGCAAATACGGCGACAGACTCACCTCCCGGCGATGGCCATTGCGGCTGCCCTTCGGCCGCCCTCGGCCTTGACCCCGGCCCGCCTTGGGCGCTTTCGGGCAGCTGGTGGCCGCCCCTTTGCGAATCGGCTCCAGGCGCAACGGGTACGAACAGCGCCGCTGCACGCTGATCAACGTCAGGCTCAGACAACACAACCCCGGGATCGTCTTGCCAACCACCGAGGAGAAAAAACGCTCCAGACCGTGGGTCTGCTTGCCCGATTTGCTCACCATCACTTCATCGCCCGCCAGCAACCATTCCGTTTCATTGCCCAGCAGGTGCTGGCGAATCAACAACCAATGCACCTGGCCCCAGCTCAGCGTCGTGTTGAAAAACCGCTGCAGCGTGCGGTAGCTCCCCCCGCGCTCAGTCCAGCGCGACAGCCCCCGCATCGTCACCCGCCCCGTCATCGCCAACAGCCCTTCCACAAGGCAACTCAAACGGCTAAGGCTCGTCTTATCCATGCTCTGGTTCAAGCAGCTCAAAATCAGCATAATGTCGGGCATGGGTGACAGCCTCTTGAGAGAATAGGTCTTTAGGTGTGGTGCCTGTAACCTATCATCTCGGGCTGTCGCTCACCTCAGTTTTTGGCGAAGGTATTGATAATTTATAAGGTTATAATAACTGAATTGGGGGAAATCAGATGAACACCGAGAAAAAGACAATTATAGGCGTCTTAGCAAGTCATGATGACCAAAAACCTAATGTGCGCTTAGTATCAATTTTCACTCACATCTATCACGATTCCACACGAAGTCATCGGCTTGAGAAATTCCATTTTGTTTTTACTGGCGGTACATATGACCGTCTCTTTTACGGAGACGAGCAATTGGAAGTTCCCGCCTTGCCAATTGAAGTCGCCAAATGGCTAAAAGAATCCTGTGGTGTAACCCGTCTACCCTCGACACACGAGGGCGGTGTTATCATTCTTTCCTACCTCATTAGCCAACGAGAGTGCAGTATCGTCTGGCCATTCTATGCTCCGAACGCTAATCATTGGCAGCGCCACGAAAACCTTGCATTTATGCGACTCTGCGACCAATGGCATGTGAAACGACTTATGAATGCAGGCTCAGTGATGGCATGGTTCGATCATGAAGCGGAATTCGATGCAAAGCGCAACTTGCATTCATGTCCTCCAAAATTAGAGCTTGAGCGCAAAAATGGCAAGGTGCCGCTTACGCTAAAAGATGCACCTATCAAAGATATTTGGCCAAGTATACCGGGTGCTCCCGCCGTTGGACGACTGAAAGCAGAGTCGAAGTCTTTCCAAGATTTGACTCTAGCTCTCATTGCACACGATGATATGAAAGCTCGAATGATTGAGTTCGCTGTGGATCACGAACATGAATTCAGTATGTTCGGTACAATCATCGCTACAGGAACAACTGGACGAGAAGTTGCAGCAGTAACTTCAAAGGATATCGATTGCAAGATGATTCGTTACCATTCCGGGCCAAAAGGTGGAGATATAGAAATTGCAACTGCGATTCTTTTTAATTATTGTGACGTCGTGATATTTTTTGTTGATCCGCTTAAACCTCATCCACACATTGAGGACATACGTGTGGTGTTTCAGGCGTGTATGGTTTCGGATCAAGTAGTCATGATCACTAACGAAATGCACGCACGAGAATTTATGGCGCGGATAGTTCGTGGCAATGAAAGATTGACTCTCTATTCCCCAGAAATATAGTAAATAATCTTTCTGACTAGAAACCCACAAGCGGCCCGTTCAGCAGCATGGCGGAACTCTGGGGGCAGGTCTTCAAGTGCATCGGCCAGTTCCGGCAAGAGGGGTTCAGTGCGCTCGGTGAGCATCGCCCGGCGCATTCTCGATATTGTCGATCAGCGCCGCCAAGGCGTAAGCAATATCCCCGGTTTGCATTTTCTTACCGAGTACCAGATCGGCTAGATCATGCAATCGCCCGGGTAACTGCTCCCTCGTTTCGTAGGGAATGTCCTGGCGCTGAGCGTGGGCCAGCGCGATCAAGTCCTCGGTGGCGAGGGGTGGTTCGGCGTTGTCGATGGGGCCAGTATCGTAGGGCGGTCGATCTTCCATATCTCAATTTTAGCGCCTCTGGGTTGACCTTGAGGAAATCCGATTCTACGATAAATCGTGAAATTACAAATACGGAAATAAGATGATCCTGGCGTTCCTCAACCAGAAGGGCGGCGTGGGCAAAACCACACTGGCCGTGCATGTCGCGGCGGCGCTGGCCCGGAACGGCGCACGAGTGCTGTTGATCGACGCCGACCCACAAGGGAGCGCCCTCGATTGGGCAGCTTGCCGAACCGCCGATCCTTTGTTTCCGGTGATCGGGTTTCCCAAGCCGAAACTGCATAAGGAAGTCCCGGCCCATATCCCGCATTACGAGTACATCATCATCGACGGCCCGCCACGGGTGAACGAGCTGGCCCGGTCGGCGATCATGGCGGCTGATTGGGTGGTGATTCCTGTTCAGCCCTCGCCTTACGATGTTTGGGCGGCCAAGGATATTGTGGATTTGATCCGCGAAGCGACCACCTACCGGGAAACCCTTAAAAGCGTATTTGTAATCAATCGTAGAATCGTAAACACAGCGATTGGCCGGGATGTGGCCGAGGCCCTTGCAGGCTACGACATTCCGGTGCTGGCTACGCATATCGGGCAGCGGGTGGCGTTCGCCGAGAGCGCAGCGAACGGTAGCACTGTGTTGGAAGATGACCCTGGCAGTCTGGCGAGCAAGGAAATCCTGGCGCTCGCCGAAGAACTGTTAGGACGGAAGACCAAGCAAGAGGCGGCGACATGAACAAGAAAGTAGCCTTCGGCGTCAAGCCAAGTACGGCGCGGGTGGATGCCTCCAAGGCGGATGACTGGGTGAACAACCGCGACCCGGAAGCCATGAAGCGGTTGACCATCGACGTACCCGCCAGCCTACATGCCCGAATCAAGAGCCAATGTGCCCTGCGGGGCGTGAAGATGGCGGATGAGGTTCGGGAACTGTTGGAAAAACATTTTCAGTAAATACGATTATCATAAAAATCGTATTTCATCAAAAAATGAAATGAGGAACATGATCCCGATCCACCTCGAACGCCGCCACCCCGCCCGAAACATGCAGCGGTACTACACCTTCACCCTAACTCGCACCCTGTTCGGCCAATGGGCGGTGATTCGGGAGTGGGGCCGGATCGGTCATCCGGGAACCGTGCGGGAGGCGTGGTTCGCAACGGAAGACGAGGCCGTTGAGGCGGTCATGCAGATGCGAGGGCAGAAGGAACGGCGAGGTTATCGCGCTCTGCGATGATCCTACACCGGGCTTGATAAAGCCGGGTTTTTTCTGAGTTAGGAGCAAAATGAAAAGTTTAAGCGTCTGGCTAATCATGCCCCTAGTCGTGGCTTGGGGTTGTTCATCAAATTATGCTACTCAAAATCCACCGCCCGGTTCGTTACGACCGGGCGAAGTGGTCTTGGTCGATGACGGGACGTGTCCGCCCGGCAAAATCAAAAGAGTTGTCGGCGCCGATCGGCAACGCGGTGAGCCGCGTCGTGTTCACTGTGTGAAGCGTCCACGATAAATTTCGAGTAGGCGTCATGAACCGACATTCCGCATTAACCTTTTCCCAGGAGATGCAGAAAAATAGTGAACATTCGCTGCAAATCGAAGAAGATTTAGACCTGGAAAATTAGGCTAACTTATTGGTTCGGAATGCCTTTATTTTTTATCCCCGAAGATCGGTGCTTTTGACAGCAAGATCAATACACGTTTATGACATTTGGTGTGCGGAATGTCGGGTGCAATCATGCCCTCGATCCATTTGGAGCAGCGCGAATCCGCTCGCAACCGGCTGCGGTTCTACGCCAGTGCCGCAGCCCGGACTCTGTTCGACGTTTGGGCCGTGATTGGGGAGCAGGATCGAATCGGTGACCGGGCAAACACGATGATGAAAGGATCAAGATGCGCATGAATGAATTTCGCCGATTCGCGGCGAAGATGGATCAACACATGCAACAGCTTGCGGCCCAAGGGGTCAACGACGCGCCAACGATCATCCATCGCATGATGGGCTACGTGCCCGACCTGCACCGGATTTGGGTCGGGACGACCGACGATCAACTCCTGGCGCTGTCCCATGAATTCCCCGGTTTCTACCGCTATGCCCGCATCATGGAAGAAGCGTTTGCAGCCGAACGCCAGAAGGCAGCACGGCCCTATGACAACCTGGCCCCGCTGTCCGAACCGTACAAGCAACGCGCGGCGGAGTTGCTGACCACGGCGGCCACTCTGGAGCGCGGCTATCAGGCGCTTCGTGGCCGTGGCCACCGGCAAGGCGTTCAGCCTCAAGTCCATGAGATGGACAGACTCCATCAGCAATGGCTTTCCGATCTGGAACGCTTCAAACGCGCTTTACAGGCGCAGGGCGCAGAACCGAGAGCATTGGAGTATGTGAATGAAGCGTTCGGACACCTTGCCGAACGCATCAAGCAGCTTGCAGGCTGCATGGAGTGACGGAGTTTTTGGCGGTTGGCTGACAACCCATTAAATAATTGAATCTGCATAAGTTGTATCTCTCACCAGAATACCGGTTGCCAAAATAAAATCAGCCGCCTCCCGCAAAAACCGTTCGTCGCGACATCCTCCGGCGCGACCTTTGATAGAGGCCGCGTATTTTTGGAGGTCTGGATAGTATTGACCGGGGAAAACATTCCCATCTGGACACAGCAAATTGACGTTTACTGACTTGGGCTGAACCAAAAGGTAGGCGTTACGAGGGTGGCGATAGCGCCATACGCCGTCACCCTCATCGGGAAGGTCCGGCGCTTCCAGATACTTTAACGCCCAATCCTGCGAATACTCGATGACCGGATAATCGGCGAATTGAATCCGCACGCTCGGCGCGAAGCCGCGTAGATCAATCAACTCGTGATCTACTGCTTTCAACCATTTCACATACCTGTCGTGATCCCTCCGGTTGGTCACGGCAGCAACTTGCGCGTGGAGGCTATTCAACCACCCACCCGGGGCCTTGGCCGCGCTGAGCGTGCTGTATGCTTCTAGCAAGCCCTCGTAAATTGAACGCTGCTCGCGCTTGAGCATCGACCAGTAGGCGCTTCCCAGTCGTTGCGCCCGATCCAACCGCAGATTCCGCAATGGCGCAAGTAGTTGGAAAATTTCGCCGATGGTGTGAGAACCGTCGAATTGAGCCAGCCTCAGCCAGTGGGAAGGCTGGTTATCTGGACACGTCAACCAGATTTTTCCATTCACTGCACCCCGCGCGACTCGCCCAATACGTTGCAACAAGGCGGCGGCATCGTTACCTGGATCGAGGATGGCGTAACGCAAATTCTTGATGTTGACCCCCGCCTCGATACAAGAGGTGGCAAGAATAACCCGATGTTTTTCTTCTGGTATCAAACCCGCCTCGAAACCGCTGCCATCCAGTGCCCGTCCATCGCTTTTGCGGTCCTGGCCGTTGATCATGAAACATTCGTCCGGTTGAACGCCAAGTTTGATGAACTCGTCCTTGAGTGCGTTGACGTCACCCACCAGGTTTTTAAGGCTATCGTACAGAATCAGCAGGCGGTAACCTTGCATGAGCGGTTCGCTGGCGTATTGCCTGATACAGGACGATACGTCGCCTGCGCCGATTTCAATATCCACATCACCATGCAACATGCGTAACGCATCTCCGCGCTTGCTCTCGATCGTCTCGTCGAAAAACGCCACGGCATCCGGCGGAATGTAGGATTCCTCTTTATCGTCGGATTTGCACAGGCCTTCAAATAGATTGCTGTGGGTAGCGGACAACAAGCTGAGCTTAAGTCCATTGGCCGGATCGCGGCGATGCCAACACAAGACCAGCACCGCCCAAAAGTGCAGAAAGCCGAAGGCTCGCTCGGTCAAGGTATGAGCTTCATCAAACACGATATGGCGGACTTGCTGGAAATCATCAAGAGTTAATTGGGCGCGGGCTTGCGGCTCTTTCTGCTGCTGTGGACGACCCAGCAGGATCGCGCCGAGGGTTTCGGGCGTGGTCACCACCATGCCGCCATCCCGCTTGAGATGCTCCAGTTCAAGTTTGCGCTCAATCCACGGCTCCAAGCCGTTTGCCCGTAATTGCGCACTCTGCGCGCCGTCCCAACGCGCGATGGGAATGTCCTGATCGCGCGCGCTCGCTTCGATATCACCAGCCAGCGCTTGCGTCGGTACGACGAACAGCACCAACTCTCCGCGTTTCGCGGCTTGCAGAAAGGCATAGGTTTTACCGGAACCGGTCGGCGCGCCGCAAACCCGGATGGGAGCAGGATCGGTCAGTAACCGATGTTGTGCAGGTGACAGGGCGGTTCCAGAAGCGTCGTCGGGGTGGCTTGGAACGCCGTGGGCGCGAATCGTCAACATTATGAATCTTCCTCTTGTTGGATACTCAGCCGGACCTGCTGGCCACCGGGCAGATCGAGCAGCCGTTCGGCCTGGCGCGGTGAACCGCTGGTTCTGCGCCACCAGGACTCCAGAAGATCGGCAGTCATTAAAGCAAGCGATTCCGGCAGCGTGAAGCGAAGCTCCAGACCGTTCCTGACCGCGCCGCCGAATTGATCCGCGCCGCGCGCCGCTGCCTCCAAATCCGCGCAGTTCACGTTCAAGACGACTGATGGATCGACGGGGAGCGGTTGGTAATGGCCAATATCGCAGTCAGTAAAGGCGACGCTCCCTTGGACGCGCGCCAAGTTAATGTGTATCACCGCGCCGTACTCCAGCCAAATCGCCATATAGCCGGAATCGCTGCCTGGCAGAGTCCGCAGAGGAACGCCGCGATGAAGCTTGAAGGTGGGCGCCAGACCCGGTTGTGGCAGAGCGGCGTAGCTAAATTCGACTTCTTCGCGTAGATGCATGGCCAGCAGCAGACTGCGGCAGACAGCGGAGGACAGGCGGGGTTGCAGCGGCGACGCCAGCCACGGTTCGCCCAGGAAATAACGGATTGCATCACGCCGGGCGTGAACGTCCATCACGAGCGTCTTTTTATGCTGCTCTCCATAAATCAGGTCGTCGCAGTATCGGGCGTAGCGCTCCATGTCTTGGCGCAAGGTCTGGCGGCTGGGAACAGGGATAGCCGCCGTTTCCAGCCAGCGGCCGTAGTCGCCCAGTTTGATTTCGCCGTTGGAAGTGCGGCGCAGACCGCGCTCCAGGATTTCCAGTCGCGCTCGCACCGAATCTTCAGCACAAAAAGTTGAAGGATGCAGGTGAATAATCATTCGTTAAATATAAATGTTAATAATAAAATTGTCAATTAATTTTGACTTGACATTAGCGGTTATCTAGCGTTAAGGTGATAACCGCTCGATAACTCAAGGGAGCAGAAAACATGATCAGGTTACGGATCGATTTGCCTTTCGATGCGTTCGAGGCGGTCTGTCAGGACCGGGGACGGATCAAGAACCTCATCGACAGCGCCCTATCCCGTCATGGCTACAGCCGGACGGACAACCAGCCGGTGTGTTATGGCTTTGGGGCCATCACGCGGCCCGTCGGTAACAATGGGCTGCGGCGGGTGGAGCGCGTCATCCTGGGTAGCAGTGATCCCCGCGTCACCACGGCGTTGGCGCGGATCACTTTGGAGGATTTGATCGAACCCGCACTGACGTCCGGTGCGGGACTGGATTTACGGCGGGGGCGCATTATTCGGGACGAACGGTGGACCCCGGTTGAAGCGCTGTCGCTGTATGCGGTGTCACCAATCCGGGTGCTGAGCCGAACCGGAGGCAACCGCAGTCAGGCGCTGCTCGAACCGGGGGAAGCGTTCGACACGGCGCTGAATCGGAGCATGACGACACGGTTTGGCCGCCCGTTTCGACTGAAATTGATCCCCGACCGGCTGTATTCGTTCGCGCGGCGAGGCCACTTGAGCGCCTCGATGGCGGTAGGGTTGCGGCCTAATGGTCGTCCGCTGTGCTTGCCCGGTATCGTGACGCCGTTCGTGTTGGCGGGTCCCGCCGATGACTTGCGCGATGCCTGGTTTTCCGGCTTGGGTACAGGTACCGGCATGGGCTTCGGCTGCGTCGAGGAGGCCGCGCTATGACGCTCTACGATTTTTTCGAGCTTTACGAAGATGCGCCGGTCATGCGCGCGTTTGACGCCTTGCGTCAGGCCCTCAACCGCCATGTGACTCAGTTGCCGGTCGCTACTTACTCGCCGTGGATGCTGATGCTGGGCAAGGGCGGGCCGAAGCCGGAGGGCGGCTATTACGACAGCGCGGAGCAGTCGCTCTACCGGCATTGCATGGAGGTGGCCGTCTTCGCCGCTTGGCTGTTCTATCACGCCTGGCAGGCCGAGCGTCCTCCCTTTTCGTCCAAAACCGATGTTGCGGCAGCGTTGCGGGTGCTGTTCGCCATTGCCTTTGCCCATGACGCCGACAAATTGCTCGGCACGCGCTCGAAAAGCCCAAAGTTGGAAGAAGTGCAAGCGGTGCACAAGCAATTGGATATAGGGGTGTGGACAGGTTTGACGGTGGCCGAATTGCATCACGCCGTCAGCCTGGTCGAGAACCGGGGACAGGGACAGGCGCTCTTTAGCAGCGTGCGGATTGATCCCGTGACGCAGAAGCTGGCGGAACTGGTGCATGAAGGCGATAACTTGCTGAGCCGGGTGGCGAGACAGGGCGGTACGGCTGGCGCTTTCGTCGGGTTGTTCAATCAGGATTTAGGGCGGCTACATCGCTTGTACGCCGTACCCAACCAGCCGTTGCGGCTGTTGCGCGTCCATCACCATCCCATCGTTCTGTATCGTCTGCAAAATTTTCTCGCACAACAGATCATGGGCGATGGCGGTTTTTATCCGTTGGTATTCGTGCGGCGCGGCCAATGGCTGGAACTCAGTGTTGCCGAGGAGATGGACGTTGCGGCCTGGCTGGATCGGTTCGAGGTTCATCTCGCCGGTAGTGAACCGTCGTTGAAGGTGGCCGCCACGACCGGCGTGGTCACCTGGTTCAGCGTGGGCAAGGCGGAGGATTTGATTGCGGCGGTACGCAACGAACCCAGGCAGGCGCAGTTATTGTTGCGAGTGACCGCCAAGGATTGGGAAACGGTCGCGCCCCTGGTGAAATTTTGGGTAATGCAGGCCGGCGGGCCGTTCAGCACAACACCCTTGAAGGGTAAGCTCTGCCCGGTGATCAAGGCCAGTAGTGAAATTCCCTTCGATCATCCTTTTTGGCGGGCCGCCAGTCTGGCGGCGGTCTTGCGAGATCGTCCTGCCGCCGAGCGGTTACTGGACGCGCAGCAGGGCGTCGTGCGCGCCAGCCTGCAAAGAAACGGCATTGTGCCGGCAGAGCTGGACAGCTTGAGCCTGCGTACCCTTGCGGCGCTGCAAGCCTCGCTGTCGATCAATACCGATTTGCCAACCTTGTTGAACAGCGTGCAAGGGGAATGGCCGCGACTGAAAGCCGACGACCCCGGCGCCAACGCCATCGTCCAGCGTTTGAAGAATCAGCTTGGCCTGAGCGATTTCACCTCGCAAGCGCCGGGTTACCTTCACCCTGCTCGCGGCGGTACCTGTCTACTCTGTGGAGAACCGACTGAGCAGGTGATCGAAAGCAGTCGCATGAAACTGGCTGGCGTCAAGGCATCCAGTTTCAGCAATCGTATCGGCCACATGAAGCATCTCTGGTCGGAGAAGGGCGAAAATTTTGTGTGTCCCTCCTGCCTGAAAATCCAAGGTTTATTACTGGAAACCTATCCTAGTCTGCGTAGCGCGCCCTTGCTCATTGCGACGCCAGTCCGTCATCTGCTCGATACCCACACTGATGATCGCCAGAAAGGCCTTCTACGCAGCTTCGACGTGATTTCTAAAGACAATTTGCGCAGGGTTTTGCCGTGGGAAGCGGATGCCCATTGCGATGAACCGTTGTTGTTCGAGGAACGGGTGACGGCGCTGGATGAAGTGATCGATCAGATGCATCGGCTCGCGTGTTACGCCGCATTGAGCGGAGAGCCGGTTCATGCCTTTATCGCCAGCCAACGGGAGTGCAAGGCGGCTTTTCTTTATGAAGGGATGCCGGAATTCATCAAAGAACTATTGAACGATTTGATTAGCGAGGATGACGGCATCAGTCGGAAAGATATTGAACGGCTTGCTCGTCGTCTGGATTTATTCAAGGCCATGCTTAGCGAATATGAAGGCATGACGGCAATGCAGGCATTGCCCCAGTTTGGCTGGTGGACGGTCGCATTCGTCTTATCCCGCGCTTTATCCCGAGCCGCCGACCGGGACAGGGAAAAACTGGCTAGGCGATTTTTCAGGTTTGTTGAATTTGCACGACAGGAGTATCCGATGAGTAATTATGATGATGACTTGGAAATACTGATAACACGAGCAGCGGAAACTCATAGACCGAAAAAGGATGCAAGCGGCGCTGAATGGACGTTGATGCCGCGCATCGCGTTGGAAACTTACCAGAAACATTATGTATTCGGCCCAACAGCAACGCAGGATGCAATCGCTGAACGTCTACGTGCGGATTTGTCCCGGCGTTATGGGGCTGATCTTTATCAAAAAGATCTGGATGAGCGCCTTCACGCCTTTGCAGAAGCCGCTTTCACGCTTTTCGCCAAAGCTGAACAGGATTGTGATCTGGAATCTGGTTTTATCCGCTTTTTCCTGGCTGCTTATGAAGGCGGGCTGCGCCGAACGATCCGGGAACGCTGGAAAAACCGGGAGACTTCGGAAAAAGCAGGTACTGCTATTGAAACTGCCATTCAACCTTCTCTTTCACTGTAACTGTAAAGGAGTATTTCCATGACTGAATCTGCTTCCATTCATATCCTCTACGCGCAATTGGCTAAGGAAATTCAGACTCACTACGCCTTTGCTAAGAAGGAATACGATATTCCAGCCCTGCCCGAAGCGCAGTGCATTGCTCTGCCGCTGGTGCGCGAAGCCATTGCGCCCATCCTGGTGCGTAATAACGACGCCGATGAGATCACCGATATGGTATTGGCTGGCCATAACCGGGTTCGCATCATCGCATCCAAAACCAAGGGAGTCGAACGTCGACGCGGCGCACAGATTTTGCGCGCCCTCGGCATGGGTGGACGGGCGGCAGCGAATAAAGCGTTCGTGCCGAAGGGTAAGAAACCGAGCGATGTATTTGATCTGAATTCTTTTGTTTTTGGCGATTCTGGTACTGGCATCATCGGTGGTAAAGAATTTGTGTTCCCTATCCATGCCGCCGTGCTGTACAGCGATGCGGTGTCAGTCCAACCGAAACGCGAGATTGTCCACAGCGTATTTCGCCAAGGTGGAATTGCCGAAGATGGTGGAAATTTCGATGCCGAGGATAAGAAGAGCAGTAGCAATATATTTACCACATACGCGGTCAATCCAGGGGCTTTATTTGTGCAATGTCTGGTGATTCCGGGCCGGCGTCTGACTCGCGCCGCACTGGAGCATCTCTTGCTGGCCGTTGGTTTAACAGGCGCTTATGGAGGGGCGACAGCAGTTACCGGCACGAATCTGCGCACTTACTGCGCTGGGATTTATTGGGGCCGGTTGGAACGCGCTATTAACGCCCCCCAAGAGATGCTCAAAGCGTTAAGTGATGCGCGTGATATAGATGCTGTTTTAGTCAAGCTACAAGGCGCTTTTAAAACTACTTATCCCCAGTATATTGGGCGCGAGGAAACCGACAAATCATTGATGAAAGTGATTGAACGCTTTGAGCATAGCGACCCGGATTTACTGGCGCAATATGCCGCCGCCAGGGAGCAGGTTGCCGCGCTGTTCGATGCCTGGTTTTTGCCAGGCAGCGGTAAAGATGTGGCATGAGAGGGTGTCATGAAACCCAAGGTTGTACCTTTTCGAGCAGTGGTATTAACGCCCTTCTACTATCACGGTTTATATGCGCCGGACGGAGCGGCCACCCATCCTGATGTAATTTCGGATACAGCGCTCTGTTTTGCATTGGCTTATGCGCTGGGGTTGCCTCCCACAATGGGTTTACGCAGTAAGCCCGATTATGGCGCGGATTTGCGCGCGTTACCGTGGCGAGCTTCACTGGCATTGGGTTCTGGCAACCATAACTTGGGACCGGTGCGGCATATTATCGACGTAGAACGGGAGGGCGGTTATGCGGTCACCATGCAGAAAGCGATGGGATCAGGCTTGTTCAAAAAGACTTTCTATGTGCATGAGGTTGCCCCCGGCGCGGAATATCAAGGCATCCTGTACGGACCCGATCCTTTTACCTTGGATAAGGAAATCATTGTGCGCGTAGGCATCGGCCGGTTAGGGCTATTGCGGCTCGAAAAGGCACGGGAAATGGCCGACTGTCGGTTGAACACAGCAACAGCGTTATTGTTTGACCAAGCCTTGGCAGACGAAGGGCGAATTCTCGACACGATTCGCTTGAGCCGTCTTTATCCGATTGCCATTGCTGGGGAGATTCTCGCCTCATGGCAATAACAACCACATCGAGCGAAGCTCTTGTGACTCTGCTACAGCGGGCAGAGGCGCTGGGCGCACACGGGTTGTCTTTTCAGCATATCGCGCTTTGCCCAACTCGCGCCTGGCTGCATTTCCATCGGCTGGATTGCGCGCATCTCAATCGGCACATGCAACTGGGACTACTGCTGCATGAACGTAGTGCGGATAGTTTGATTTACGGGCTTTATGGACTGGCGCCAGATCGTGTGGACTGGCATCAACGGGAAGTGAGCGAGATTAAGAAAAGCCGTTCACATGAAGCGGCCCTGGTGAATCAACTCTTGTTTTATGTCGCCGCGCTGACTGTGGCTACAGGGCAGACGTGGCGCGGCATATTGCGCTATACCACCAGTCGGCGCACCAAGTCTTTCGCTCTGGATGAAACCGCTATCCAGCAACTTCAGCAAAGCCTGACTGCTTTGGATGGCGTAGTGCAATTATCAAGTCCACCCCTACGTGAACGTAAGTCAGTTTGTCGAGGATGTTCTTACGCACTGCTGTGTTGGGGCGAATCAACCGATGATGAGGACGATTGATGGATACGATCTATTTGTTGCGTGGAACAGAAATCAAACGCGATCAAAACACGCTGGTTGTTGTGACCGAAGACCGCCAAAAGCGTCGTTTGCCGGTAGAAGCCTTACGACATGTAGTCGTACTGGGAGCAACTCGTCTCAATAGCGAAGTCGCAACATTTCTGGGTAAGCATGGGGTGCGATTGTCATTTCTGGATTATTACGGCCATTTTTCCGGCAGTCTGGAACCAGCCCGCCATCATCATTCGGGCAGTGTGCATTTGGCTCAGGCTAAAATGATCCTGAACGACGCCAGTCGTTTAACGATGGCGTCCCGTATTCTCGAGGCTGGTGCTTGCAATATGCTGCGGAACCTCAAATATTACCTTTATCGTGGTAATCATGATCTGAAGAAGCCGATACACTTTCTGGAGCAACAATTGAGTACGAAAAGAGCGGATAGTATTGAAGGTTTAATGGGACAGGAAGGTAGTTTCCGGAAGAATTATTATGCAGCTTGGGGAAAGATTAATCCAGCACTGACGATTTTAAAACGTACCCGTCGACCACCGACTGATCGTATCAATTCACTGTTATCTTTTTGCAATGGATTGATTTACAGTGCTTGTTCTCAAGCTATTGCTCAAACACATCTCGATCCGACCTTGAGTTTTATTCATGCTCCAACGCAGGCGCGTAATTCTTTGGCGCTGGATTTAGCTGAGGTTTTTAAACCACTCGTTGCAGATCGTGTGATTTTTTCTATGATCAATAAGGAAATGCTAGATGATTGTTGTTATCAGGAAGAAGCAGGTGTTTGTCTACTCAATCCTAATGGTCGGGAACGGGTGTTGCGTGAATTTCGCGAGCGGATGGACAATACTAAGATTGCTGGTGAAGTAGGTTGGCGACGTATTTTTCTCAAGGAAGCGTTTGCTATAGAAGCACATCTTTTAGAACTCTCGGAATATGAACCTTTCATGGTAAAGGCTTGATCCAATGTATTTGATAGTTAGCTATGATGTTCCTGCTAAACGTACCGAAAAATATCGTAAACTTCTGGCGTGCTATCTCACACACTTACAGTACAGTGTTTTTGCTGGCGATTTGACGGAGGTTGTTTACCGAAGGTTGCGTCAAGATATTAATTCGTTATATAAAGATACTGACCATCTGGTTTTTATACAAACAGATAACCGTCGTAATATTCATGTTGATATTTTAGAAAATGGCATGAAGCAGGAGGATACTTCACACTTAGGTAGCGCTATCGTATGAGGTATGAGTCCGTGGGGCTTTGGGGCAACTTCGATAGCCGATTAGCCTTGCAAGTCGGGAGATCGAAGTTGCAAGATCGATGGGTTAACTGGATTTTGATGATAATCAAACCTTGGAGGTATCAAAAAATTCATAAAATTTCGAGGTTTCAGTCCGCCATTGGCGGTAGAAAGCGGGCAACGGTGCAGGTGGGGCTGACACTAAATCAAGTTTCAGTCCGCCATTGGCGGTAGAAAGGTAGGTAACAGCAAAAATTACCACGCCTATCATTGTGTTTCAGTCCGCCATTGGCGGTAGAAAGAATTCGTGTGCCGTCGGATAGTGGTGCCTTGAATTTGTTTCAGTCCGCCATTGGCGGTAGAAAGCTGGCGGGGATTTCGGTTTTCCCGTCCCGCCAGTTTGTTTCAGTCCGCCATTGGCGGTAGAAAGAAGCATTTCTTGCAGGTTACGTTGAACGAATAGGGCGTTTCAGTCCGCCATTGGCGGTAGAAAGACTCCGGCCAGCTAGAATGGCAAGACTGGCATGAGCTGTTTCAGTCCGCCATTGGCGGTAGAAAGTGCGGACAGCCGCGATACTTGGTTTTAATGAGCGGGAGTTTCAGTCCGCCATTGGCGGTAGAAAGCCGTTCCACGGTGATACCCTCTATCTGGTCGAGCACAGTTTCAGTCCGCCATTGGCGGTAGAAAGGTATAGGTCGGTGCTCAGGGTGCGCACGGCAAGGAAGTTTCAGTCCGCCATTGGCGGTAGAAAGTTCTACGAAGAAGCGATTGCCGCTGAGAATCTGGCAGTTTCAGTCCGCCATTGGCGGTAGAAAGTTGTCAATCCGCGATGTGCTTACGGCAGCGAAGAGCAGTTTCAGTCCGCCATTGGCGGTAGAAAGAGGTGATGCATGACATGGGCGGTACGGATCATCAGCGTTTCAGTCCGCCATTGGCGGTAGAAAGATCGGCGTTATCGGTCATGCGCTCAGCGGCGTAGAAGTTTCAGTCCGCCATTGGCGGTAGAAAGTCATATCATCGCGGGAAGTCTAACCGGGTTATTTGCGTTTCAGTCCGCCATTGGCGGTAGAAAGCCCCATTCAAGCGGATTATCTGATTGCCGGTTATTTGTTTCAGTCCGCCATTGGCGGTAGAAAGATGTTAGCACTATCTTGCTTGCTTATTTTAAATAACGTTTCAGTCCGCCATTGGCGGTAGAAAGATTGAGGCGGGTTTGTCCTGGGCTAGACATCGTCAAGTTTCAGTCCGCCATTGGCGGTAGAAAGACGTTGACAGAAAGCGTAGTGGTTGGCGACACCCTTGTTTCAGTCCGCCATTGGCGGTAGAAAGCTTGCACACACTCCAGCAATCAACGCTTCATCAAGGGTTTCAGTCCGCCATTGGCGGTAGAAAGGCGTTAATGTCGCGGTCATGCGTGGTTTGGCACTCAGGTTTCAGTCCGCCATTGGCGGTAGAAAGAGGGTTTTCCATGTCCTTCGCAGATCATGAGGCTTCGTTTCAGTCCGCCATTGGCGGTAGAAAGGTTCCATTGGTAAAGGTGGCTTTCACCAGCGGGTCTGTTTCAGTCCGCCATTGGCGGTAGAAAGAAGGGATGTTCACAAGTTTTTGCTTAAACATATCGCGTTTCAGTCCGCCATTGGCGGTAGAAAGTACTCGGCTATCTGGTGGCTATGCCAGGTCGTAGGAGTTTCAGTCCGCCATTGGCGGTAGAAAGATGCGCGAAACCGTCTTTATCAATCGCCAGATTAGAGTTTCAGTCCGCCATTGGCGGTAGAAAGATGCGCGAAACCGTCTTTATCAATCGCCAGATTAGAGTTTCAGTCCGCCATTGGCGGTAGAAAGCGGGCAACGGTGCAGGCGGCGCGGACACTAAATCAAGTTTCAGTCCGCCATTGGCGGTAGAAAGCGTAATATCCGTTATGTTGGTTATACGCAACGAACTGTTTCAGTCCGCCATTGGCGGTAGAAAGCTAGATAAATCATTTTTTGCATCTTCAAGCTGCATTGTTTCAGTCCGCCATTGGCGGTAGAAAGGCTTGTGCAATGGTTAAAAACGATTGTGCTTTCATGGTTTCAGTCCGCCATTGGCGGTAGAAAGCTGGACTTAACCCGCGCGCGCTATGTGGTGTTCTATGGTTTCAGTCCGCCATTGGCGGTAGAAAGCCCTTTGGCGCGCCTGGCTAAACGCCGCCGTGTATAGGTTTCAGTCCGCCATTAGCGGTAGAAAGAAAATGGAAGGCATTGTCCGAGGTGATACTCCCATCGTTTCAGTCCGCCATTGGCGGTAGAAAGAAGCGGAAGCGCTCACCGGTTTGTTCGTCCGCAAAAGTTTCAGTCCGCCATTGGCGGTAGAAAGATCTATGATCCTTTGTTTTTGGTGAGGTTGACTTTTGTTTCAGTCCGCCATTGGCGGTAGAAAGATAAAGCCCGAGATGCTGACCAAGCGACGCGAAGCCGTTTCAGTCCGCCATTGGCGGTAGAAAGAATAAAGCGATGTAGATTCATACGCATTTCGCCGGAGTTTCAGTCCGCCATTGGCGGTAGAAAGATGAATTGACGCTGGCGGAACTTAGTCAGGCGACGAGTTTCAGTCCGCCATTGGCGGTAGAAAGGTGTCGGCTCGGCTCCCCATCTCGTAAACAAACGATGTTTCAGTCCGCCATTGGCGGTAGAAAGAATATATCGGTCCGCGGCTACCTGAAGGTACAACCGGTTTCAGTCCGCCATTGGCGGTAGAAAGACGAGGAGCCTCCAGGCCAATAAAGTGGGTCAGGTCGTTTCAGTCCGCCATTGGCGGTAGAAAGTATCGAGAAAAAGTAGCTCGCTGGATTAACCAAGGCGTTTCAGTCCGCCATTGGCGGTAGAAAGGCTTAAGTTCCGCTGGATCAATTTCGATATCCGCGAGTTTCAGTCCGCCATTGGCGGTAGAAAGATTACTACACGCTGCACGATGGTCGGTTTTGCAGTGAGTTTCAGTCCGCCATTGGCGGTAGAAAGTTTGGTGAAGAGCAAAAGAAAACTCTGTTTCAATGGGTTTCAGTCCGCCATTGGCGGTAGAAAGAATTTCGGCAAGCTGTACAACCACACGCGCATCAACGTTTCAGTCCGCCATTGGCGGTAGAAAGGATGGGTTTCATCGGCATCTGGTCGCTCAGCAATTGGTTTCAGTCCGCCATTGGCGGTAGAAAGGCAGAAATCCCCTGGCTGAAATCGTGGACGATGCATGTTTCAGTCCGCCATTGGCGGTAGAAAGCTTATCGAGCGCGCGCGACATATCGGCATGACAGGTGTTTCAGTCCGCCATTGGCGGTAGAAAGTCCTGTTTACGCAAGAGCCGCTTTGCAAAATTCACGGTTTCAGTCCGCCATTGGCGGTAGAAAGTCCTCACAAGAGGAGGCAGAGATAAAGTGGGGGATTGTTTCAGTCCGCCATTGGCGGTAGAAAGCAACTTCAGGAATCGCAATGATCTTTCCAAGCCAGTGTTTCAGTCCGCCATTGGCGGTAGAAAGGTGCAAGCTCCGTGGGATGAGATCGATCTAGCCACCGTTTCATACTAAATTGCGTTCAATGGTATATTGATAACCCATTCGAACCCCGCG
>ERZ761602.1329-NODE-1329-length-45397-cov-15.935623_pt1 | contig 45397 bp, 41 predicted proteins | sample MGYA00512165_ERZ761602 | MGnify/ENA primary metagenome ERZ761602 (study PRJEB28899, sample SAMN02445085) | bioreactor sludge metagenome | biome: EBPR sludge; isolation source: Thorneside wastewater treatment plant | place: Australia: Brisbane, Thorneside...
TTATTGGGAGGCTATCTAATTGGTATTTACACACTATTTTCACATTATTTTGAAAATAATGATATGAATATACAACGAAATTTACTTATTTGTCTGTTTGTCATCACAATAGTTTTCTGGATGATTGAATATCGTATTAGAGAACTTTATAGGGCTTGTACAAATTCTGGAGCAAAAATCGAAACTGACAATAAATTTTCATCGATTGGTATTTATGTTAAATTAGATAGTAAAGATATGAGGGGAAGAATCATTTCTCATAGTAATGCATTTAACATTTTATTCTTGTCTGTCTTATTGGCAGTAATCTATCTGTCTTTTAAATTATAAATAGAAGATGTTTATAATTTTCAAACATCAAATATCGTATAATCCAGCTGATGTTTGAATTCAAAATTACAGCCAAAAATAATAAATCTCGCACGGGGATTTTCTCCACACCGCATGGCGATTTAATCACGCCAGTCTTTGCGCCTGTCGGCACACAAGCAACTGTTAAAACTTTAACGCCTGAGCATTTAAAAGAAATCAATGCTTCGCTTGTCTTGAGCAATACCTATCATTTATATCTGCGCCCCGGTGATGAACTCGTCCGTGATATGGGCGGTTTGCATAATTTTATGCAATGGCACAAACCCATGCTCACTGATTCAGGTGGCTTTCAAGTTTTTTCGTTAGCACAAACTCGCAAAATTGATGAAGATGGCGTCACCTTCAAAAGTCACATTGACGGTTCCACGCATCGCTTCACGCCTGAAAAGTCAATTGCTATTCAAGAGAATCTCGGCGCCGATATCATCATGGCATTTGATGAATGTGCTGACCCCAATGATCATGCTTACATTAAGAAAGCAATGGAGCGGACTCATCGTTGGGCAGAGCGTTCTGTCAAAGCGAAGACTCGTTCAGACCAAGCTTTATTTGGGATTGTACAAGGCGGCGTCAACCCTACCCTGCGAGCTGAATCAGCCGCGTTTATTTCTTCTTTAGGGACGCCCGGCATTGCAATTGGTGGTCTCTCCGTTGGCGAGACCAAGCAAGAAATGCACGACACATTAGATGTTGTTATGCCTTTACTCCCTGAAAATAAACCATGTTATCTTATGGGCGTTGGCACGCCAGAAGATTTAATCAATGGTGTTGCTCGTGGCGTTGATATTTTTGATTGTGTCCTCCCAACTCGACTCGCACGCCATCATTCTGCCTTCGCGCCGGAAGGTCGCCTCAATTTGATGAACGCCTCTTTCTCCCGTGACGAACATCCAATAGATGAAACCTGCGACTGCTACGCCTGCAAAACTTTCACACGCGCTTATATTCGTCATCTAATCGTCGCCAAAGAATTATTAGCAGGCACATTGATTTCAATTCATAACTTGAGAGCATTAATAAGATTGATGGAACAAATCCGCATTTATATTGCTGATGGCTCATTTGAGTCGCGTGTGCCGGAATTGCTAGGTCAATGGGCAAATAATGCCAAGAGAAAAATTTCTGAATAGAGAATCTCAATGAATTTTATACATGCAATCATCCTTGGCATTGTTCAAGGATTAACTGAGTTTATTCCCGTTTCATCTACTGCTCATCTATTCATCACCACTTATTTGCTTGGGCTTCCGTCAGATAATTTAGCTTTTTCATTTAATGTCATCATCCAACTTGGGACAGTGCTTGCCATGTTGGCTTTCTTTTGGAGAGACATTTGGCATATAGTGCAAGCGTTTTTATTAGGAATAAAAGATAAAAAACCTTTTGAAGATTTTTATTCACGACTTGGGTGGCTAATTATTGTTGCCTCAATCCCTGCTTTGATTGCTGGATTTTTATTACAAGATTTCGTCAAGCAAATGTCTGCGGATTCATTGTTGTGGGCTGGGATTCGTTTGTTATTCACAGCCATATTGCTTTTTGTCGTGGAATACTTTGATAGAAAGAATCGTACACTTGAGTCTGCTACTTGGTTAGATGCTCTAACCGTTGGCTTATTTCAAATCTTAGCAATTTTTCCCGGCGCTTCACGTTCTGGTTCGACGATGACTGGAGCCATGTTCCGCGGCTTTGACCGTCCTTCAGCGGCACGGTTTGCATTTCTAATGTCTGCGCCGATTTTGTTAGCCGCAGGGATTTATGAATCTATTCAAGTGATTGCTTTACCAAACACAACTGAATTTATGCCAATTCTGATGACAGGCTTTGTCACTTCTGCAATTGTGGGGTGGATGTCTATTAAGTGGTTGTTGAATTACTTAAGGAATAATTCACTTTATCTTTTTTCAACCTATTGTTTAATTGTGGGTATTATTGTTTTGGTGATTAGATAATTATGGACACAAAATCTCTCCTCAAACTTCTTGTTGAAACTGAATCCCCATCACATGATAAAGATGCGGTTAATAAAGTTGCTTCCACTGTTATAGAAGAAGCGAAAAAACTTGGTGCACATGTTGAGGTGATAGAAAATGTTGAAACGGGCAATCATGTTATATCTAAATGGGGAAGCGGAAAGAATCAAATTTTATTTTTGTGTCATTTAGATACAGTCTTTTCATTAAATACAATCCATAAAATGCCATATCGTGAAGCGGATGGAAAAATTTTTGGTCCTGGCACGTTAGATATGAAATCAGGTATCGTCATTGCATTAGGTGCAATTGAAGATGCGATTAAAAATGGAATGGCTCGTTCGGTCACTTTGTTGTGTACATCCGATGAAGAAATTGGCAGTGAAACATCACGACATTTAATTGAAAAGCTTGCTAAAGAATCTGAATTGGTGTTGGTGATGGAATCGGCTTTGGTAGATGGCTCTTTGAAAACTTGGCGCAAAGGTGTTGGCGAATTTTGGGTGAAGACGAAAGGCATTGCTTCTCACGCAGGTGGTGACCATGAAAAGGGTCGCAATGCGATTGAAGAAATGGCGCATCAAATTCTCAAGATTCAAAAGTTAACTGATTATTCAAAACAAACCACTTTAAATGTTGGCGTGATTAATGGCGGAACGGTTTCAAATGTTGTGCCTGATGAATGTACGATTCAAGTAGATGTGCGTGTGATGCAACCCGGCGAATGGGAACGACTCGAATCTGAAATGAAAAAGTTAAAACCAGTTTTAGATGGAACATCGCTTCAGATTACGGGCGGATTGAATCGTCCGCCGATGCCATTTGATTCAATTATGGAAAATACATTTGCAAAAGCAAAAGCGATTGCCAAAGAAATTGGTATTGAATTAAAAGCAGGCGGGTCAGGCGGCGGTTCAGATGGAAACTTTGTTGCACCGCTTGGTATCCCTGTGATAGATGGAATGGGTGCAGTGGGTGAAGGGTATCACTCAGAACGTGAATTTATTTTTGAGAATTGTTTGGAAGAACGAGTTAAGTTAATTTCGGAGTTGTTGAGAAAGTGGTAATTAAAGAAAGAAGAAAGAGGAAAGATTTTTGGAAAGTAGAAAGTGGAAAGTGGTATCTCTTTCTTCTTTCCTCTTTCCTTATCTCTTGCTCAACACCACAACCAACAACACCGAATCAAGTCATTACTATCAACTATTCCCCATTCACTGAAAACCAAATGAATGAAGTCTACGCTTGTGCAAATGACTTGTCTATTATTTTGAAAATTTCAGAAGAACCTGACATCCGTTTTCAACTTGGTGAGCCTGAAATTTTATTGGGGAATGCGTATCAGATTGGCGAAGAGGAGATTGTGGTTGTAGTAAATCAACAAAGCGAGTTGGGAACGCTTTCATTAAATGAAGTGCAAAATCTTTTTGCAAGCGGAGAAAATGTTTGGGTGTATGCTGAAGGTGAGGAAATGCAGAGGTCGTTTGACCAATTCGTAATGTCAGGAAGAAGCGTTTCTTCATCTGCAGAAGTGGTGCCGAATCCCAAAATCATGATTCAGGTTTTGGAAGAAAATCCAAATGCAGTTGGGTTTATTCCAGAAAGTTTGCTGACGCAAAATTTGAAAGAAATTTATTCGGTTGGCAATTTTCCCGTTTTGGCAATTCCTGAGGTAGAGCCACAAGGGGCTGTGAAAAGTTTGATTGGTTGTTTGCAAGATTCTTAACCACAAAGGGTCACGAAGGTACACAAAGATTTTAAGGTTTTTCTTTGTGACCCTTTGTCTCCTTTGTGGTGAATTTTTGAAAGTAAGTTGTAAATAAGTCCTTTGCGCCAAAATGCACAAAAGGGGTAAAATCGTTTTGTATGTCAACACCAATTCTTGAATTGAAAAATGTTAACAAAACTTATTCCACAGCGGCGGGGGATTTTGTCGCATTAAAAAATATCAACCTCAAAGTGCAAGCGGGTGAGTTTTTAGGCGTGGTCGGAAAATCTGGCGCGGGAAAATCTACATTACTAAACATGATAAACGGCGTCGATACTTTATCAAGCGGCGATGTGTTTGTAAAAAATATTTCAGTGCACGATATGAGCGAAGATCAACGCGCACATTGGCGTGGAAAAACAATGGGCGTGGTCTATCAATCATTTCAATTACTGCCGATGTTAACTTTAATTGAAAATATAACTTTGCCAATCGACTTAGCGGAAAATTTCAAACCACGCGAATCAAAAGAACGTGCTATGGAATTATTGCGCATGGTTGAACTTGAAGAACACGCCAATAAACTTCCCGCATTTATTTCGGGTGGTCAGCAACAACGTGTTGCCATTGCACGTGCCTTAGCAAACGACCCTGAAATTTTAGTTGCCGATGAGCCCACAGGAAGTTTAGATTCTGTTACGGCTGATATTATTTTTGATTTATTTTCCAAACTTGTTTATGAAAAAAATAAAACTATCATCATGGTTACACATGATATGAGTTTGACTGGAAAATTTTCGCGCAGTTTAACCATGCAAGATGGTGAATTGATTGAAGCGGAACTTGAACCTGCTTTTGATAAAACCATGATGCGGAGGCGTAAATGATTCAAAGCGCGCCTCACACTTCAGTGATACTTGATTCTGCTTCCTCAACAGATTCTATGATTGAACTTCGTTCGCTGGTCAAACGCTTCTCCAACGCGGCTGGGGAATTTACTGTATTAAAAGGAATAGACCTGACTATCAATCGCGGAGAATTTGTTTCTATCGTTGGTAAATCTGGTAGTGGAAAATCTACATTATTGAACATGATTACCGGCATTGACCATCCCACTGAAGGGCAAGTCATCGTCAATGGCACAGATATTTATGATGGAGTCAATGAAAGCACACGCTCGAAATGGCGCGGAAAAAACTTAGGCATTGTCTTTCAATTTTTTCAATTACTTCCTATGCTCACATTACTTGAAAACGTCATGCTCCCAATGGATTATGTGAACATGTACGATTTTGATGAACGTCCGCAACGGGCGATGGAATTATTGAAATTAGTTGGTTTGGAAAAATTTGCAAATAAATTACCAGTTTTAGTTTCTACAGGTCAACAACAATTAGCGGCGATTGCGCGTGCTATGGCATGTGATCCTCCATTGTTAATCGCTGATGAACCGACGGGAAATTTAGATACAAAATCAGCCGATACGATTATCGGATTATTTGAGCATTTTGTTTCACAAGGCAAAACGATTGTGATGGTGACACATGACCCATCCTTAACTTCTCGTACACATCGCAATATCATCATTTCTGATGGCGAATTGATTAATGAAACAATTTCACGCTCACTGCCACAATTGAGACATCGTCACATGCTAGAGTTTACGAAACTTGCTCAAAATAAAATGTATCAACCACATGAGACCATACTCTCGCGTGATGAACATGTAGATTACTTCTTTATGATTCGCTACGGCGAAGTGGAGGTGGTGTTACAAGATAAAAAGAAAGAAACTGTCATTTCTAAATTAGGTAAAGATGAATTTTTTGGCGAGATGGAATTATTGCGCGGCGGTAAAGCGATTGCAAACGTGCGTGCAGGCAGTAAACCTGTGGAATTGGTTTTGCTTCCCCGAGCAGACTTTACCCGTGTGATGAACGAGTCTCCCATCACGGCAGAAGCGGTTAGTAAAATTGTTCAAAGAAGACTCGAAGCGCAAAAAATGATTGACCCAAGACAATCATCAATCAAAAATCGTAAATCGTAAATTGAAATGTCTAATATCCGCAAACTCCCGCAAGTTTTATATATAGAAGACAGCGACGAATCTCGTTCGTTGGTGCGGCGTTTGTTGGCTGAAAAATATATCGTCTTAGAAGCATCGAATCCGTTAGATGGTTTGCAACTTGCAGAAGAGACACAACCGAATTTAATTTTGCTCGACCATAATCTCCCACACATGACCGGTAGTGAAGCCGCGACACGTTTGAAACAAATGTTGCCAAACACACCGATTGTAATTGTCTCGGCGGATACTTCGCCTGGTGCAAGAGAACGTGCGCTTGCGGCTGGCGCGGTTGGTTTTATTTCTAAACCAATTGATGATGATTTTGAAACATTGGTTACAGATTATTTGAATGGCAAAGTTGAAAAATTGGCTCATGCCGAAAAATATTTGCAAGCCTATCAACAAGAATTGGTGGAACGGCTCGAAGGCAATATTCGCCAATTAACCAGTGCGCTTGAAAAAAATAAACATTTGCTTTCACAAAATGAAAGAATGTTTAGCATGTTAGACCGTCGTCATAAATTGTTACAAACTGCGGCGCGCGTCGGGCAAATGGTCACGTCAATTTTGGATTTGAATGATTTGCTCAAGCATACCGTCAATATTATTTGTAGTGAATTTAATTTTTATTACTCGGGAATCTTTTTGTTATCTGATGATAGACAATTTGCAGAACTTCGTGCAGGCTATGCACTGGCTGGGCGAAAAATGTTAGAAGCCAAATATCGTCTGCCAGTCGATGAACAATCTATGATTGGCAAATCTATTTTGACTCAGATTCCGCAAATTGCTTCGGATGCTGAACATGAGCAATCACGCTTCAAGAATCCGTTTTTGCCTGATACAAAATCTGAAATGGCTCTTCCCCTTATAGTGGATTCGGTTCCGCTTGGTGCATTGACAGTGCAGAGTAATCAAATCAATGCCTTTTCAGAAGATGATATTACGTCTTTGCAGGCTATGTCAGAACAGGTAGCGATTGCGATTAATAATGCGCAATTGATGAAGAAACTTGAATCTGCAAACTCAGAATTATTGCGCACGAAAACATACGAAGCGATTGCAACTGCTACAGGTGAAGCCATTCATTGGGTGGGTAACAAAGCCGCACCGATTCCCGGTAGTATCAACCGTGTAAGAGAAGATATTAAATATTTATTGGCTTTGTTTGCCAGCATGGATGAATCAGGCTTGGAAAATGAATCACTGAAAGAAGCGGTTCGCAACGTCAGAGAAGAGGCGCAAAATCAAGGCTTGGATTTGAAATCTATCTTGGAAGAAATGTCTGAATTGAAATCAAATCGTTTGCAGGCTTTGCTTAGTGTTGAATCGTTGATGGAGGATTTAACAATTGCGGAAAATAGTGCCAATACAATTTTAGAAATCAAAGAAGGTTTGATTGGACCCGCACGCCAACGCAGTGATGCAAGTATTTCGTTAGAAATGATGATTACAACTACGGTTGAAAATATGGGCTTGCCTGATGGTGCAGTGGAAATGGGTTGGGAAAAAGATTTGCCATTGGTGCATGGTGATGTACGCCAATTGGAACAAGTGTTTAATAATTTAATAAAGAACGCTTGGGAAGCGTTAACGAATGCAAATGTGACGAATCCGAAAATTACCATTGCGGGTTGTCGTGATAATGACCCATATTATGTTTTGGTGATTGTGAAAGATAATGGACCTGGCATTCCAAAAGAAATTCAAGAAAAAATTTGGGTTTCATTTTTTACGACAAAAGGCGGCAAAGGTGGAACAGGTTTGGGGCTTTCGGCTGTGATGCAAATTGTGAATCAACATGGCGGAAAGATTTGGTTAGAAAGTGAAAATGGTAACGGTGCAACTTTTTATGTGAGGTTGCCGATTGAAAGGTAGGGGCGACCCTCTCAAAGAAATTAAGTTAACTTCATTAAACCTGACGGGTCGCCCTTACGGTTTGATATATAGGAGAAATTATGATAACAGTTTTATTAGTAGATGACGAAAAATTAATTCAACGCAGTTTAGAAAAAACTTTATTGCGAGCAGGCTTTGATGTATTCACTGCTTCCGATTGCACAACAGGCAAAGAAGTTTTTTCACGCAATGCCAACTCGATTGATATTGCCGTTTTGGATTTGAACATGCCAGGCTTTGATGGCAACCCCAAAAATGATGCAGGTTTTGATTTGCTAGATGAATTGAAAAAACAAAAATCAAATTTACCTGTGATTATTTTGACGGCATACGATGAAGTCAGCAAAGCCAAAGATGCTGTTTCAAAAGGTGCCAATGCTTTCTTTGTTAAAGGAAGAGAGCAAGGCTTGGTGGAATTGGTGCAGAAGATTCTTGGAAAGTAGTAATTGGTAATTAGTAAATTAAATCCCTTTGTGTACCTTTGTGGCACTTTGTGGTAAAAAAACGAAAGTGAGGAAAAAATGTCATCTTCAATTGAAAGACATGCAAAACTATTAAAAGCCGCGGCGAGTGCGGCACGTAGCATCACAACAATTCTTGATTCGTATGAATTGTTCCAACGCACTGTAGATATTATCTGCGATGAATTTGGTTTTTATTATGCAGGCGTATTTTTAGTCGAGGGCGATTACGCAATTCTCAAAGCAGGTCGAGGCGAAGCAGGTCGTGCCATGTTGCGAGAGGGTCATAAACTTGCCATCGGTGGCAACTCTATGATTGGTGCAAGCATCGCCAATAAAAAAGGTCGCATCGCATTGGATGTCGGTGCAGAAGCTGTCTTTTTTGAAAATCCGCATTTGCCAAAAACTCGTTCTGAGATGGCGCTTCCGTTAATCATCAATGATGAAGCGATTGGTGCACTCACAGTTCAGTCTACTGAAGAAGCCGCGTTCCATGAAGAAGATATTGATGCATTACAAACCATGGCTGATCAATTAGCCGTTGCGATTCAAAATGCAAAATTACATAGATTAGAAGAACGCCGTTCAAGATTATTGAAAGCCGCCAATCGGGTTGGAAAAGAAACCGCCTCGCTTCTTGACCTTGATACATTACTGCCACAAACCGTCAACATTATCTGCGAAGCATACGGATTGTATTACGCAGGCGTGTTCCTGATTGAAAATGATTATGCTGTTTTACGTGCAGGCTATGGAAAAGCAGGTAAAGCCATGCTGGCTGAAGGTCATAAGTTATTAATCGGCGGCGACTCGATGATTGGTCAATCTATTTCATTGGGTGAAGCGCGCATCGCGCTGGATGTTGGTGAAGAAAGAAAGCATTTCAAAAATCCGCACTTGCCACATACTCGCTCCGAAATGGCATTGCCGATTATTTATGGAAATAAACCTTTAGGCGCAGTCACCATTCAAAGTTCGGAAGAAAATGCGTTTAGCGAAGATGACATTACGACATTAATCACAATGGCAGAACATCTAGCCGTTGCGATCAACAACGCGTATTTACTTGAAGAACTTAAAGAAGCACACAACGAAATTTTACGAAACAAAGTATTTGAAGCACTCACAACTGCCTCCACCGAAGCGATTCATTGGATTGGAAATAAAACTTTACCAATTTCATTGACGATCGCGCGATTAAAAGAAGAAATTGCCGAAGGCAAAGTGGATACAGAATCTTTGAAAGAAGATTTAGATATGATTGCCGAAAGCGCGGCACAGATTATCCAAGTTAAAGAGCAATTGATTGGGGCTGTGCGTGAAATGAAACCACGTTCTATTTTATTGGCAGATGTTTTACAAACTGCCGTATATCAACGTGGCATTGATGAAAACACCTTGAAAGTTCAAATTGACCCAGCCGCGGCGTATGTAATTGCAGATAGCACACAACTCACTCGTGCTGTTGGAAATATTTTGCAAAACGCGGTTGAGGCTGGAGCAAAATCTATCAAAATCACATCACGTCTCACTGAAGAAAGAGGTGTACTCGAAATTGATGTCGAGGATGATGGCGCAGGCATGAGTGATGAAACGATGCGAAAAGCATGGTCACCATTTTTCAGCACACGCGGAGTCTCACATCATGGTTTAGGTTTGCCTGCTACCATGCATGTCGTTTCGCAATCACAAGGGCGGATTGCGTTGGTCAGTGAAGAAGGCAAAGGCACAACGGTTGCGATGTTTATGCCAAAAGGTTTTGCAGTAGATGGAAGTGTTGAATCTGAGTCGGTCAAAAATATTTTGTTGATTGATGATAATGATGATTGGGCAAATCTTTTGTCTCGTTTACTGAAAAATACAAAAATTAAATTAACACAAACGGCTGATTTGAAAAAGATTCCATCTGCCGATATTATTTTTGTAGATGAAAACATCGCTTCTGTTTCTTTGAAAGAAGTATTATCTGCACTTGCAAAAGCAGATGTGTTATTGAAGACAGTTGTTTTAACTTCTGCGATTAATCCTGAGCGTGTGACGCAATATCTGCGTGATGGCGTGAAAGATGTAAGTGTTAAACCGTATTCGGCGAATGAAGTAAGTGAGTTATTAAAGTAATGCGACCTCGTTGGCGAAAAGTTTTTCACGATTTGTGGGATAACAAAGCTCGTACTTTGTTAGTTGTATTTTCTATTGCAGTGGGCGTGTTTTCTATCGGTGTAATTTCAGGCGCGTATGAAATCATATCCAATGATATGGGAATTTCGTATGCGGCGAATAACCCTGCCAATGTTGAACTTCGTATGTCAAATTTTGACGAAAATATTCGGTCATCTATTCGCAATGCAAATGGTGTGAAAGAAGTTGAAGTGCGGCGGGTGGTCAACTTCCGTGTGAAAAAGGAAGGGACTGAAAAATGGATTTCGATTGACCTTGTGGCATTTGAAAGTTTCAGAGAGAACAAAGTCAATTTGCTGGTACCAGTTTCAGGTCAGCTTGAAGCGGGCGAAGATGAAATCTTATTAGAAGAAGACATCCTCGAAGATATTGAAATCGCAGAGGGTGACTATCTCGTTTTTGAATTGCCCGATGGTTCCACAAAATCTTTGCAAGTGGTTGGTTTTGTAAAAGATGCTTCTACAGGAGCGGGAGATTTTCTTGCCGCGCCGTTTGCATTTACAGTGATGGAAACAATGCAAACGTTGCGTCAACCTGAAACATTTAATCGCGCCTTTGTAACAGTCACTGGAGACCAGAACGATATCAATTACATTCGCGATGTTGGTTCTGACTTAAAAACAAAACTTGAAAAAAGTAATCTTACGGTTTTTCGTACCCGTTTTTCTGAAACCAATAAACATCCATTGGCTGATGTGATTAACGCTGTGCTTGGAATTTTGATGGCATTGGGTATCTTAATTGTTTTGTTATCAAGTTCATTAATTGCCAATACGTTAAGTGCTTTGTTAACTCAACATTATCGCCATATTGGTGTTATCAAATTAATCGGTGGCAGAAATAATCAAGTCTTAATTATGTACCTGGCTTTAATAATTGCATTTGCAGTATTGGCTTTGTTGATTGCAGTTCCAACCGGTGGGCAGGGCGCGTATCAATTGGCTTTGTTTATGGCAGACCAATTAAACTTTGGTTTGCTTGGTTATCGCATTGTGCCAATGGCTTTTACGATTCAAATTTTAGTTGGGCTTCTCGTCCCTTTAATTGCTGGGCTTGCGCCAGTATTAAATGGCTCAAAGATAACTGTCTTGCGTGCGTTGAGTAATGACTTGACTGGTGATGAAAGCAAACCACAAACGGCAGGAGAAGCACGCGTCTCTTGGCTAGACTGGGCACTGGTTCGGCTTACCCGCATCTTGGCATCTCGGGGAATCCAAATGCCGCGCCCGTTTATTATTTCTTTAAGAAATACATTTCGCAGGCGTAGTCGTTTACTTTTAACATTATTTACCTTGACCATGGGCGGTGCAATTTTTATTGCAGTGTTCAATGTGCGCGTCAGTTTGAATACGTATGTGGATGATATTGGTAGTTACTTCCGTGCTGATGTGACAGTAGATTTTGATGAGGCTTATCGCATCAGTGAAATTACACAATATGCAATGCAAATAGATGGTGTGCAACATGTAGAAGGCTGGCAATTTATGGCGGCTGAATTGTTATATCCTGATGGAACGCCAGCAGAGAATATCAATTTACTTGCACCACCTGCTGAAACTGAATTGGTCAATCCAATTTTGGCTTCGGGTCGGTGGTTGCGTGCAGATGATGTTCGTAAACTTGTCATCAGTGAAGCTGTTGTAAATTACATTCCAAATTTAAAAGTGGGTGATACTTTAAATTTAAAAATAAATGGCAGTGAAGAAATTTGGGAAGTGGTTGGCATCTTCAAGTTTGTTGGGCGTGAAGGCATTTTGGCTTACACCCCCTTTGAATATGCAGCACAAGCCAACAACCTCGCCAATCGTTCATTTTCATTTCGTGTGGTCACAGATAAACATGATAGGGCATCTCAAGATGTCGTTGCAGAGCAATTAGATGATTTCTTCCGTGCCAACGGATTCAAAATTCGAGAAGCCGAATCAGGCTTGTCCTCACTTGATACTGTTACCGAAAGCATTGACATCCTTGTAGTTTTTCTCTTAATCATGGCAATTCTGACAGCCGTTGTAGGTGCTATGGGATTAACTGGCACAATGGGTATGAACGTTTTAGAACGGACGCGTGAAATTGGAATCATGCGTGCCATCGGAGCCGATGACCGTGCCATCATGCGAACTGTGATTGGTGAAGGTTTTGTGATTGGAATGCTCTCATTTGTGTTGGCGATTATTTTTTCCATTCCAATCTCTTATGGGCTTTCATATATTCTCGCTGTAACAGTTTTTGAATCACCTATCACAGTAGTCTTTACATATCTTGGCTATGCCATTTGGCTTGGATTAATCATTTTATTGTCTGTACTTGGTTCTGTGTTACCTGCCCGTAACGCTGCCAGATTAACCATCCGTGAAGTGTTGGCGTATGAATAGGAAAACGGTGGTCGAGTAGGCGGCGGGTCTCGATACATCTCTGCGAGATTACTCTACCATCGCCGCCGTATCGAGACCACAAATTGTTTATAAAAATAAAAGTATGTGGTCTCGATATGCCGTGAAGAGCAAGTGCACGGCTACTCGACCACCATTATTACAAAGGAATAAATATGAAAAAAAATATTTTGAAGATCAGTTCGTTTATTATACTTACATCATTAGTCTTAATGGCTTGTGGTGCACAACCTGCTGAAACCACAGCACCTGTAGAAGAAATCATTTCTTCTAATGAAGTGATTGCAGAAGGCAGACTTGAACCTGTGCAAGGAACAAACTTAACTTTCCAAGCACGCGGAATTGTTGAAGAGGTTTTGGTCAAAGCAGGGGATAGTGTAAGTGAGGGAGATGTCTTAGTCCGCCTCGCAAATGCAGGCGCGGCTGAAGCGCAGGTTGTCATCGCACAAAATGCTTATGATTCACTTCTTCGCAATGAAAGCGGCGACCGTGCAAAATTATGGCAGGCTTATATGAATGCTCAAATTGCGCGTGCGGATGCAGAAGAAGATTGGGAAGATTTGAATGTTGACTCAATCGAAGACCGCATTGAAGATATTGAAGCCGACATTGAAGATTTACGCGAAGATTTGCAAGATGCTCAAGAAGAATTTGATAAATATTCCAATTTAGATGAAGATAATTCACGCCGTCAAACTGCAGAAGATGATTTGGAAACTGCTCAAGAAAATTTGAACGATAAGATTCGTGAACTCGAAGCCGAAATTCGAGAACGTGATGAAGTGAAAGCAATTTATGATTCTACTCTTGCCGCCGAAGCCGAAGCCAAATATCAATATGAATTAAGTTTGGATGGACCAAATGCTGATCAACTCACACTTGCCAAAGCAAATTTAGATGCGGCACAAGATGCTTTATCAAATTATGTTTTGACTGCACCATTTGATGGCGTAATTGCAGATGTCAATGTTAAAGTTGGCGAACAAGTTGGTACTGAAACTCGTGCAGTGAGCCTTGCGAACTTTGATTCATGGATTGTCGAAACAACTGATGTGACTGAGTTGGAAGTTGTGAAGTTAAGTGTCGGTCAACAAGTGACTTTGAATCCTGATGCGTTACCAGATTTGCAACTCACTGGCGAAGTGGTTGAAATCAGCAATGCTTTCACGCAACAAGGCGGTGATATTCTTTATACGATCAGAATCAAAGTCAATGAAAGTGATGAACGTTTGAAGTGGGGCATGACAATGGAAGTGACTTTCTTAGAAGCAGAATAAAATTGAAATAAATTTTATTCAAACTGCCTATCAAATTTTGATAGGCAGTTTATTGTTAAAGGTATAATTCAATCCATGGCAAAAACAACCCGCCCACTTGACCCTGAATCCAAACCTGATGACCGTGTTGACCATGCCTTGCGTCCGCAAAAAATTGCGGATGTCATTGGGCAAGACCAGGTTATGCAAAATTTATCTATTTTGATTGATGCGGCGAAGCATCGTAATGAGGCGTTGGATCATGTTTTGTTTTATGGTCCGCCTGGGTTGGGGAAGACAACTCTCGCACATGTCTTGGGCAATGAAATGGGAGTCAATGTCAAAGTGACTGCTGGACCTGCCATTGAACGTGCAGGTGACTTAGCCGCGATTCTTACAAACTTACGAGCAGGTGATGTTTTATTTGTTGATGAAATTCATCGCCTCGGACGTGCAGTGGAAGAAGTGCTTTACCCTGCAATGGAAGATTTTGCATTAGACATTGTGATTGGCAAAGGACCTTCTGCTCGTTCAATCCGTTTGAAGTTACCAAAATTTACAGTTGTTGGAGCAACGACAAGATTAGCATTGGTCACTGCTCCGTTGCGCGCAAGATTTGGTGCTGTCTATCGTTTGGATTATTACGATTTTGAAGCCATGAAACAAATCGTGACCAGAGCCGCAGGCATGTTAAAAGTTTCCGCAGATGAATCAGGTATCAGCGAAGTGGCGAGGCGTGCGCGTGGGACTCCACGAATCGCATTGCGTTTGTTACGTCGTGTTCGGGATTATGCTCAAGTTCGCGCGGATGGATTAATCAACGAAAAAGTTGCACGAGAAGCATTGGACTTGTTACAAGTTGACCCGCTTGGTTTGGATGATGTTGACCGCCGTGTGTTGAAAACGATTATCGAAAAATATAATGGCGGACCTGTTGGTTTGAATACGATTGCGGCTTCGATTAGTGAAGAGCAAGATACGATTATGGATGTGGTGGAGCCGTATCTTTTGCAACTCGGATTTTTAGATAGAACGCCTCAAGGACGTGTGGCGACAAAATCGGCTTATGAACATTTGGGTTACACATACACGGAGCAAGGGCAGGCGAGGTTGTTGTGAGTTTGAAGGTTAGCAAGTTGAAATGTTTGCAAGTTAACTTTTAAACTTTCCAACCTTTAAACTTTGAAACACAAATTATGGAAACTTTTGCTCGTTATGTAATGATTGGCGGAATTGTTTTATTCCTCATCGGCGCAGGGATTTATCTCGTCGCGAAATTTGGAATTCCATTAGGTCGCTTGCCCGGTGACATCCGTATGGAAGGGGAGAATGGATCGTTTTATTTTCCTGTCACAACTTCAATTTTGATTTCTGTGATTTTGACGATTGTGTTGAATGTGATTGCAAGATTTTGGAATAAATGAAAACATCCGATTTTGATTATCACTTACCCGAGTCTTCCATTGCACAGACTCCTGCTGAACCACGCGATTCATCTCGACTATTAGTTTTGAATCGTGGCTCAGGAAAGATAGAACACCGCTTCTTTCGTGACGTCAAATTGTTTCTGCGCCCCGGCGATTTGCTTATCCTGAATCAGACTCGTGTCATCCCTGCCAGAATTTTTGCAAAAAAAGAATCAGGTGGCAAAGTGGAATTATTGCTGTTACGAAAACGTGATGACTTAACTTGGGAATCTTTAGTAGGTGGCAAAGGCTTGCGTGTAGGCAAATCAGTGTTTGTGGAAGTTCAAAATAAAAAAATACAAGTTGAAATTTTAGAAATTCTCGAAGGTTCAGAAAGATTAATCAAATTTTCTGAACCGATTGAGCCATATTTTTCAAAAATTGGAAACGTTCCACTACCACCATACATTCACGAAAAATTGACAGACCCCGAAAGATATCAAACCGTTTTCGCCAAAGAGACAGGTTCTGCCGCCGCACCAACCGCTGGACTTCACTTCACACCTGAATTATTGAACGAAATCAAAAACATGGGCGTGAAAATTGGCTTGGTCACTTTGCATGTTGGCTTAGATACATTTGCACCCGTCAATGAAGAGAATCCCGAAGAACATAAAATCCATACCGAGTGGTGTGAGCTGACTCAAGAAACTGCGGATTTAATCAATGAGACAAAACGAAATGGGGGAAGAGTGATTGCGGTTGGTACAACATCTGTTAGAACTTTGGAGACAGTAGGGAATCGAGACTCGGGAATCGGAGACGAATCCCAACTCCCGACTCCCAATTCCCAAATTTCACCATTTATCGGACCCACAAGTATTTACATTCTGCCCGGCTATCAATTCAAAGTGGTAGATGCCATGATTACAAATTTTCATCTACCAAAATCTACACTCATTATGTTAGTCAGTGCTTTTACTGGCAGAGAAAAAATTTTAGAAACGTATGAAACTGCTATCAAAGAAGGCTATCGTTTTTATTCCTTTGGCGATGCGATGTTTATTGTTTAAAAGTTAGAAAGTTGTAAGGTTTGAAGGTTCTAACTTTTCAACTTTCAAACTTGCTAACATTGAAACTATATGACTCAATTAGAAAAATTAAACAACCAAATTATTCAATGCCGAAAATGCCCTAGACTTGTGGAATGGCGAGAAGAAGTTGCACGAGTCAAACGCAAGGCGTATATGAATGAAGGATATTGGGGAAAACCTGTCCCTGGTTTTGGGGATGAAAATGCTCAAGTACTAGTTGTCGGATTAGCTCCTGGCGCACATGGTTCAAACAGAACAGGCAGACAATTCACAGGCGATGCTTCGGGCGGATTTTTATTTCCAGCATTGTTTAAGGCTGGGTTTGCGAATCAGGCTGAGGCAGAGTCCAGAGGCGATGCACTTCGTCTAAAAAATATGTATATCACTGCATCAGGTCGTTGTGCGCCACCAGATAATAAGCCTACACTTGAAGAATTAAATAATTGCCAACCCTATTTGGAACAAGAATTAAAAATCATTAATCCAAAAGTGATAGTATGTTTAGGACGAATTGCATTTGAACGAATTTTGAAAATTTATGGAATACGAGATTCAAGTTATAAATTTTCACATGGCGCACACTATCAACTACCAACAACCAACTGGATACTGTGTTCATATCATCCAAGCCAACAAAATACTTCAACCAAAAAGTTGACCGTGAAAATGTTTGATGCAATTTGGGAAAAAGCCAAAGAACTTATAAATAAGGATTGAATGAAAAAAATAAATTTGAGAATTTTTTTAGCGATTTTTTTAATCGCTGTGCTTGTTGTTGCTACTGTATTTGTATTTTGGGCGAGTGATGCATACCCTGCGGATGAAATCGCGTTAGAAGCGATGGAATCTGATTCGCAAGTATTTGTTAATGCTGAACGTGGCGTTGTGATTTTTTTCCCTGCTGATAATCCGCGACCTGAAACTGGTCTCATCTTTTACCCTGGTGGCAAAGTGGATTATCGCGCGTATGCACCGATATTAAAAATGATTGCAAGTAATGGATATTTTGTTGCATTAACTCCTGCTCCACTAAATTTAGCCATGTTTGATTTCAATGCCGCAGCACGGATTGAAGCGCAATACCCTGAAATTGAAAATTGGTTTGTAGGTGGGCATTCGCTTGGTGGCGTTGCGGCTTCATCGTATGCGGCGAGTCACCCGAATATCAAAGGCACTGTGTTGTGGGGTTCTGTCCCTGCGGATGATTTGTTACGAGTCAATGATGTTCCAACACTTTCAGTTTACGGTACACAAGATGGATTAATTTCTTTAGAGATGTACGATAATTCACATGATTTGCTTCCACTCGATGCGACATTTGTTGTTATTGAAGGTGGCAACCATGCTCAATTTGGTTCTTATGGAGAACAAGCAGGTGATGGCATTGCAATGATTTCACCTGAAGAACAATGGACTCAAACGGTAGACGCGACTGTTGAGTTTATGAAATCATTATCTGAATAAGACTATGAAAAAATTCAAAAAACTATTTTTTATTTTATTGATATTTGCATGCGTAACTGTTGCTTTTGCCCCATTTTTGATTCCTGTTCCTGAATTGGAAAACTTAGTCAGTGAAGAAGAATTTATAGACTCAGATAGCAAATTCATTGAAATTAACAATGTCAATATTCACTATAAAGAATCTGGGTCAGGAGAAAAAACATTTATTCTTTTGCATCCTTTTGGCGGAGGCACTTATTCATGGCGTGAAGTGATGGATGACTTCGCTCAATATGGAAGAGTGATTGCGTATGATAGACCTGCTTTTGGTCTAACCGAAAGACCCATGCCAGAAGATTGGGTTGAAAATCCGTACGGCATGAAAGCCAATATTGAAATACTAAAAAGTTTGTTAGATACATTTGGAATCGAAAAAGCAGTTTTAGTGGGTAATTCTGCCGGTGGCGCTGTAGCCGTTGCATTTGCTTTGGAATATCCAGAACGAGTGGAGCAATTAATTTTAGTCGCGCCTGGTGTTGGTGGCGGAAGAAATCCACAATTCCCAACGTGGGCATTGCCAGTCATGTGGACTCCACAAATGCACCGTATTGGTCCGTTGTTTATGCGTGATTATCAAGAAAGTTTGCCACGTACTGTTGAAAGAGGCTGGTTCGACCAAACGAAATTAACTGATGAAATCCGTGAGACTCATTTACAAATTTTGAAAATAAAAAATTGGGACCGTGCATTTTATGAATTGGTCTTCGCGCCTGCTTACCCTGAACTGCGAGGTTTACTGCCTGAATTAAAAGTAAAAGCTTACATTATAGGTGGTATGGAAGACCGTTTGATTCGCACATGGTATTTAGAAGCAGTTGCTACCGAAATTCCGGAAGCGGAGTTAACTCTCATTCCGCAGTGTGGACATGTGCCTCAAGAAGAATGTCCACAAGAATTTATGGAAGTTATCAAAATATATTTGCAAAGTAATAAGTGATATAAATACATCATCAAAAATATATGACACTCGGACGAATTGCATTTCTTGGTTCAGGAGAGACTTCACTTGCAGGTGGGCGCATTTTTGAATCCCTAGCCCGCCTCATACCTGACCCGTTACGGGTTGCCATTTTGGAAACGCCTGCTGGCTTCGAGTTAAATGCTTCGCTGGTTGCAAACCGTGTTGGGGAATTTTTGAAAACTCGTTTACAAAATTACAAACCAACCATTGATTTAATCCCTGCCCGAAAAAAAGATACACCATACAGCCCAGACAATATAGAAATTCTCAAACCATTATTAACTGCTAATTTAATTTTCATGGGACCTGGCAGCCCAAGTTATGTAGCACGTCAATTAAAAAACACATTGGCTTGGGACATCATTCGTGCAAGGCATCGTCAAGGTGCGATTTTAGCCTTTGCATCCGCCGCCACAATTTCTTTAGGGAAATGGGTTTTACCTGTTTATGAAATTTATAAAGTCGGTGAGGATGTACATGTCAAAGATGGTTTGGATTTATTTAGTGATTTTGATTTGCATCTTTCATTCATTCCACATTGGAATAATGCCGAAGGTGGCGCAGATTTAGATACCAGCCGTTGTTTCATGGGAAAAGAACGTTTTGAGCAATGGAGAAATTTAACCCCAAACGATAATATTATTGTAGGGCTAGACGAACACTCTGGAGTCATCATAGATTTTGAAAACCAAAAATGCGAAGTGCTTGGGGTCAGTTCCGTCACTGTGTTGAAAGATAACCTCACAAAAATTTACCCTTCTGAATCTAGTTTCGCATTGTCTGTATTAGGTGATATAAAAATTCCCAACCCAATAGAAAGCGGAATTTCACCTGAAATTTGGCAAATGACTTTAGATGCACAAAATGTCAATGAAGAAAAACCTTCCGAAGAAGTATTGAATTTGCTTGAACAACGAAAGGATGCCCGTGCCAAAAAAGATTTTGCAGAATCGGATAGATTACGCGATTTAATAGGAACATTAGGCTGGATTGTGAAAGATACCAAAGAAGGACAACAATTAAAAAAACCTGACCATAGACTTTAAAACCATCAACCATCAATCATCAATCATCCAATAAATGCGTTAAAATTACTGCATCATTAAGGAGTATTCATGCGTGCAGTAGATATCATCACCAAAAAGCGTGACAAAATCGAATTAACAGCTGAAGAGATTCAATTTTTTGTTCACGGTTACACCAACGGGGATATTCCAGATTATCAAGCCTCAGCCTTTGCAATGGCGGTCATGCTCAATGACATGACGGCTCAAGAAACAACAGACCTTACACTTGCGATGGCAAATTCTGGTCAGGTGCTTGACCTTTCCAAAATTGTTGACCTTGCAGTAGATAAACATTCATCTGGTGGTGTGGGTGATAAAACCAGCATTGCCGTTATGCCAATGGTTGCGGCGTGCGGTTTATCCGTTGGGAAAATGTCAGGTCGTGGATTGGGTTTCAGTGGTGGCACGTTAGATAAACTCGAATCAATCAAAGGGTATCGCGTAGATTTGTCTACTGATGAATTCAAAAAACAATTAAAAGAAAAAGGGATTGTGCTAACAGGACAGTCTTTAGATTTAGCCCCCGCTGATGGAAAATTTTACGCGCTTCGTGACGTGACCGGAACTGTTCCTTCACTTCCACTGATTGCTTCCTCCATCATGTCTAAGAAAATTGCGGCGGGTGCCCAAGCCATTGTGCTTGATGTCAAAACGGGTAATGGCGCATTTATGGAAACATTGGATGAAGCCCGCAAACTTGCAAACCTCATGGTAGATATTGGGCGTTTAGCAGGTAGAAAAACAGTGGCTTTATTATCTGACATGAATCAACCTTTGGGTGAAGCAGTCGGCAATGCGCTTGAAACTATCGAAGCGATTAATACACTCAAAGGAAATGGTCCAGCAGATTTTGTTGAACATTGTTTGCATGTCGCATCACATGTGTTGGTTTTAGGAAATAAAGCAAAAGATTTAGATGAAGCCAGAAAGATGGCAGAAAAATCTATCGCCGATGGAAGTGCATTGGAGAAATTAAGAGTGTTGGTGGATGCACAAGGTGGCGATGTAAGTTATGTAGATGATACAAGTAAATTTGAGCGTGCAAAATTTGTAGAGGAAGTTAAAAGCGCCCGAAGCGGAAACATTTCTCAAATCCATGCTAGAGGCGTGGGTGAGGCGGCGGTAAACCTCGGCGCGGGAAGAGCAAAAAAAGGCGACCCAATTGATTACGCTGTTGGATTCATCATCCGCAAAAAAGTGGGTGATGTGGTCAAATCTGGAGATGTATTATTTGAAATTCACGCCAATGACAAAGCAAAACTTGAAGAGGCGCGTGAATCAGTATTATCTGCCTTTCAATTTAGTGAGCAATCCGTAGCGCCATTGCCGCTATTTTACGAGTAAAATATAGTATATTTTAAGGTTATAGGATACGGCTGATGGCGAGAGTTGCATTACGAGTTTACAACCACGATATTGAAAACCTCATTGGGCAGGGACACATTGATGAGGCAATTGCGCATTGTCGCCATATTTTGCGAACCTTCCCCAAACATCTTGAAACCTATCGTTTGCTTGGCAAGGCATATCTTGAAGCCCGCCGATATAATGAAGCCATTGATATTTTGGGGCGTTTGCTCATGGCTGTGCCAGATGATTTTGCCGCTCATGTTTGTTTGAGCATTATCCGTGATGAAGAAAATAAATTAGACGATGCCATTTGGCACATGGAACGCGCTTTTGAAGTGCAACCATCAAATGCCGCCATTCAAGGTGAGTTACAGAGATTATACGGAAAGCGCGATGGCATGGAGCCGCCAAAAATCCGTATGACGCGTGGCGCCTTAGCGCGTATTTATGTGCAAGGTGAGTTGTATCCGCAGGCGATTGCTGAGATTCGTGGCGTGCTTGCCGAAGATTCACAACGCGGTGATATGCAAGTGTTGCTCGCGCTTTCGTATTTCAAAAGCGGGCAAAAGTCAGATGCTACTGATTTATGCAATCAATTACTCAAACGTTATCCATATTCATTTGATGCAAACCGCATCATGGTTGAATTATTGCCTGCCACAACAGGTTCGGTTGAAAGCACGCAAGTTTATCGCATGCGCGTCGGCGAAATGGACCCCTATGCAAACTTTTCTAAAGGTTCTATTTTTGAATCAAACAACGCGCCAGATGCTTCCATTAGTTTAGAAAAACTTGAATACAAAGGCGAAGAAGTTCAACTTGAGAATAATTGGGGTTCATCACTTGGCATTGAGCTTGGTTCATCTTCTATAGCTGCCCTTTCTTCATCAAATGTAAATGACCAACCCGATTGGTTGAAAGATGTTGGCTTAGGTAACGATGATGAAACGCCTCAATCTTCGGGTACAACTGATTCTGAACCTCAAGGGCAGGATGAAATCCCAGACTTTTTACGTCAAGCTGGTTGGGGTGAATCTAGCGGACCTGAACAACCGACTTCTATTTTTGATGAAGAACCGATTGAAAGCGGAGATTTAGTCGCCGCTGATTTGCCCGATTGGTTAAAAGGTCAAGCACCCGTTAATGAACCTATTGCAAAAGAAACATCATCAACGAATGATGAAATTGAAACACCAGATTGGTTAAGCGGTCTTGGCTCATCAGACCCATTAGCAGATATTCAAAACGAATCTGCATCTGCATCATCAAATGATGTGCCTGATTGGTTAAGCGGACTTGGAGACGAACAACCCATGTCAAATTCAAACGCGGACGATGAAACACTTCAACCGACGAATCTGCCGGATTGGTTGCAATCTGCCGAACCGAAGAAAGAAGCGGAAGTTCCATCTGCTAGTGTAGAAAGTTTAGGCGCATCATCTTCTGAACAGGATGATGCCGTTGCGTGGCTTGAATCACTTGCCGCTAAACATGGTGCCAAACCTGAAGAACTCGTCACCGACCCAAATAAAAGAAATGAAAAACCACCAGAGTGGGTGGCACAAGCCCAAAACATCGGAAGCCAATCGCAAACTTCATCACAACCTGCTCAGCCTGCTAATGTTGAAAATTTAGGTGCATCATCTTCTGAACAAGATGATGCTGTGGCATGGCTTGAATCGCTTGCCGCCAAACATGGTGCCAAGCCCGAAGAACTCGTCACCGACCCGAATAAAAGAAGTGAAACGCCACCTGATTGGGTTTCGCAAGCGCAAGCAATTGGTTCACAGCCCGCGCAAGAAGAACCTGCTAAACCCGAAGCAGTTGAAAATGCACTCAACATTGGTGAGCAATTTTTTGCTGAGTTTGAACAAGGTGCAGGTGAATCAAAAGATGAAGATGCCGATGCTTGGTTAAAAGATTTAGAAACCAAAGCAACTGAAAAACAAAATAATGAAATTCCTGAATGGTTGAACGAGCCTGCTCAACCCAGTGAAAATATTGAAACCAACGCAACATCCGATTTGCCAAATTGGTTGAGCGATATTGATAGCAAACCTGCTCAAAGCGAACAACTGATGGGTAGTCAAAACTTATCCGATTGGTTGAGCGGTTTGGATGATGAACCCGGCTTAGAACTTGACCCCGAAATTTTACGCGCTTCACAACGTGCTCCGTTCCAAAATCCGCCTGCCGCTGAAACTTCGAAGAGTGATGTACCGGATTGGTTAAGTGATTTAGATTCAGAAAAAGTAGAAGAAGATTCATGGACTCCGCCCGCTTCTGAATCTACGGGTCAACCTGCCACTGCTTCGTCAGCAGAATCATTGCCTGATTGGTTAAGTGGCGTGGATGAAGAATCATCAGCACAAGGACATGATGATTTACCTCCATGGTTGCATCGTGAACAATATGAGACAGGAAGCCTTTCTTTACAACCCAAGCCGACCTCTCCATCTGATTGGCATCCAGTTGCTTCACAAGAGCCTGTAGAAAAACCAGTTCAAAAAGTTGTACAAGAACCACCGTCACCGACTCCAAAGAGTCAACCTGTGATGGAAAAGAAGAAACCTGTTGCCGCAAAACAACCCAAGCCGAAAAAAGCGGAAGGGCAGAGTGGTGTCGGGTTGTTGAACCAAGCCAAAGCCGAGTTAGATAGAGGCGATATTCCAGAAGCGTTATTGCATTACGGAAAATTAATCAAACGTGGAAAGAATCTCGAAGAAATCATCCGTGACTTAAGTGATTCGTTGTATCGTTATCCAGTGGAAGTGAATATTTGGCAAGCATTGGGTGATGCTTATATGCGTGCCAATCGTTTGAAAGAAGCCCTCGATGCTTATAACAAGGCGGAAGAGTTGATTCGTTAAATCATGTCGTTGCGAGGAGTGACAAAGTCACGACGAAGCAATCCCAAACTTAATTAGGAGATTGCTTCGCCACTTCGTGGCTCGCAATGACATAAAATTTTTATTTCGGAGGAAATTCTGTGGAAAGAACGCTCGTACTCGTAAAACCTGATGGTGTGCAAAGAGGATTAATCGGTGAAGTGATTGCCCGTTTTGAACGCCGCGGACTGCGCCTTGTGGCGGCAAAATTTATTCAAGTAAGCCAAACATTGGCTGAGACGCATTACGCCGAACATAAAGGCAAACCTTTTTATGATGGTTTGATTTCATACATCACATCAGCACCTGTGATGGCAATGGTGTGGGAAGGTCCGCAAGCAGTTGCGGCGATTCGCCAAACTGTCGGCTCGACCAAACCAGTTGAAGCCGCACCCGGCACCATCCGCCATGATTTTGGACTTGAAGTTGGCAGAAACTTAATCCATGCTTCTGATAAACCTGAAACTGGTGAACGCGAAGTTGCTTTATGGTTCAAGAAAGAAGAATTGGTTGAATGGGGAAGAGAAGTAGATAAGTGGGTGTTTGAGAAGTAAGAGAGTAGAGAACAGAGAGTAGATTTAAGTAAAACTCCGCAGATGATAAGGTCTGTGGAGTTTGTTTAATTCCTAAATATGACATGTTTTAATCTCTACTGTCAGGAGCATGTTCTGTTGGATAACTGATTGTTATTCATTACTCTTCCAGGTTCGTGTTGAAACTATAAAAGCAATAATAATTGTAATTACAAAAGATATTGCAAGCAGTATAAGAAGCGGGGGAGCAAGTAGTGCAAACAACAGTGCAATGGGCAGAGGAGCTAGAAAAGGAGGACCAAAAGGAGTTAATAAAATCAAGCCAGGTGCTAATAAACTGCAAAGTACAACAAAAACTAACCTCTTTAAATGATAAGGCATTGTAAAGTAGTTAATCACTTTTGGCGTAAACAACAATGCAGGATAAAGAACTAATGCACTATATAGTGAAAGTGCAGTTATTCCTATTAAAACACTAGCAATACGAGGAATAAACATTGGAAAACTGTTTTGATGATCATTAAACATCTGTGGAGTTGCCGCCCATCTTGCGTGGTTGCGGTCTAATTGGTCTTCTGGTAACGATTCTAATCCTGCGGAAACCAATGCGTTTTCTAATTCCGCATACTCTTTAATGCCTTCTGCGCTAAATTGCCTTGCTTCATGTTCTTTGAAATGGAGATATACAACTTTCAATTCTTTTTGAGGTTCATCAAAAGGGTCATAAAATACTTCAAAATTTTGTTTAATGTATGCTTGTGAAGTAAGCCAATCATCATATGGTTGCTTTGCATAGCCATGTGCCAATAACACTTTCTCTATCATCACAAAGGTCTGTTCAAGGCTGGAATTTGAGGGTACTTTAACTTTTATCACCGCTCCTGGCAACTCTGTTCCACCTGCTCCACCCAACATAAATAGACATCCAGTCATAAAACATAAGAATAGCACAATCGAGAGCCAAATTAATATTTTATTTATTGATTTTGTTTTATGCATTACACAACTCAGTCGCTAATTCTCTAATATCTGTTCTCTACTCTCTTCCAAAATCACTTCAACTTCAACAAAACTTTCCCATCTTCCCACAATTCTTCGATATTATAAAAATCGCGTTGGTCTGGTGAAAACAAATGCACCACCACATCGCCATAATCCACAATTACCCAGCCATCGCGTGAGTTACCTTGTTTCTTGGCTTTCTTCTTAAATTTTTTACGAATATCATCCATCGCGCTATTAGCGAGCGCGTCGAGCATACGGTCACTCGTCCCCGTACAAATCACAAAATAATCTGTAAACGAAACAATATTTTTCAAATCTAGCAGAACAATGTCTTCTCCCTTTTTATCTTCCAGCGAGTTGACAATTTCACGAGCAAGTTCAAGTGTATTCAGAATTCACCTCAATGTTTTTGTAGGGGCGGGGTTATCCCGCCCAAATTGGGCGAGGAGACCTCGCCCCTACGATAATTTTGCCGAAAATAATTTTGTATAAACAGACCCATTTTGATGCAAGTCACTTTGATACAGATGCACCGAGTCTACTCTAGCAGATGGAATTTTGCCAAGTTGAAAAGTTTGTATGGCATTACGAATTTTTTGCATTTCGTTTGGATGGATATTTTGTTTGACTCGTCCCAACGTCAGATGTGGAGAAAAAGCACGCGCCTCTTTTTCATAGCCTAATCTTGCTGTGCCTGCGTCAACATCTCTTTGCAGTGAAGTCAACTCTGCGGCGGGCTGAATCCCAAGCCACAGGACGCGAATCAATTTTCCACTTGGGAAAGAACCGAGTCCGCCAATTTGCAAATCAAACGCGGAATGTGAATCAGATAGTTGAGTCAGCATCTGTTTGAGAAAATCAACATGATTATTTGGAATGTTCCCCAAAAATTTTAACGTGAGGTGCATGTTTTGAATCGGCGTCCAACGGATAGTTTCTTGCCCCAATATTTTTTGCAAACGGGAAGATTCTTTTTCAATTGAGTCTTGAATGGGTTGAGGGAGGTCAAGCGCAATGAATGCGCGGATTTGCGTCATGCAGTGTGATTGCTCAATACTTTTTCTACGGCTTGCTTCAAATCTTGAAAGCCTACAGGTTTGGTGAGGTATACCGCCGCGCCAGCCTCTAATCCAGATTTTATATCGCTTGGCATACTTTTGGCTGAGACGACAATGACCGGGATTTTTGCGAGTTCGGGTTCGCGTTGCATAAAGCGGAGCACTTCTAAACCAGAAATGTCGGGCATCATAATATCTAATAAAATGACGTCGGGTTTTTCTTGAGCAATCATCGGGATGGCGGGCGTGCTAGAAAACATCTTAATCACTCGAAAACCGTTCACGCGCATCATCTCGCCGAATAATTCAGCGGCGTCGGTTTCATCTTCAATTATCATCACGGTTTTTTGGTTTGTGCTCATACAATTGCCTCTCATCTAAAATAGCATAAAGAATTATAAATGACAAGTGGTTTTTTGTTTCGTTATGATTTCGTAAGAAATCTCTTTGAGGTTATATCTAATCTTAAAAGATTAGCCACAGAGCACACAGAGAGCACAGAGATTCTTTTTTTCTTTTCTCAAAAAACTCTGTGACCTTTGTGGCTAAGACATGGAGAAACTTATGACAGAATTAGACGATATGCGTGCTGAAAAAGATGATTTTTTTGGAAACCATTTCCAAAGTCCGCTTACGCCAGAACAAAGAAAAGATTTTAAGGGGTTGAGCTACTTCCCTGAAAACGAAGCCTTGCGCTTGGAAGTGCAAGTGGAAGAGTTTGCCGATAAACCCAGTTTTGAAATGCAAACTTCAACGGGTGATACGCGTATTTATGAAAAATATGGGAAGTTTAAGTTTAATGTAGAAGGCGAAGAAGTTGAGTTAACAATTTATCAAGATGGGCATGGATTCTTTTTGCCGTTTGTGGATTCATTAGCCAACAAAGAGACGTATCCCGCTGGGCGTTATCTTGAACCTGAGCCTTTACCCGGTAATCGCTTCATTGTGGATTTTAATTTGGCATACAACCCCTACTGCGCCTACAATGAGAAATGGTCTTGCCCCATTACGCCGTTTGAGAATCGGCTGAAAGTGCCGATTCGGGCGGGTGAAAAATTATTCCATGAATAAATAGACTGTGGACGATAGACCGTAGACAGTGCTGTAATAAAAAAACTGACAAGTTTTACTTGTCAGTTTTTGTTTTGAGTGTTTTCTAGCACACTTAGCAATGCCGCATATTCTTCGTGACAGCCATTGCAAATATCTAAATGTTCGCGCAGAAGCGGGGCGATTTTTTCCACGTCTCTGCCGTGAAATTTATGTTCCACAAACTCATCCAATTGCATAAACATATCATCACAGGTGATTTCATCTGCCCGCGCACGCTCGAGGATGTTGATAATTTTAAGCACAACCTCGTCTGTCATTTCGGGTTGTGGGGCAGGTTTGCCGAATAAGTTTTGGAACAGGTCTTTTAATTTCATTCGTTGTCTAAGACGTTTAACTTAATATTAATCTTACTTTTGCTCAAAGGCACTTAACAAATCTTGTGGGGTCAATTCTTCCATTGAAAGTCGTTTTTTCAACCGCAGACGGGCATCATGCAGAAGTTTATACAAAGCATTGCGATTGGTTTTCATTTTTTTTGCGGCTTCTTCCATTGGAATATCTTGCAAGCCAAGTAAGGTCAGGGCTTCGCGTTGTTTTGGGGTTAACTCTTCTTGCAAAATGCGACGGACGCGCTCTAGCATGTCTTTGCGTTCTGCTGAAGTTTCAGGCGATGCCTGAGGGTCAGCTAGCAGGCCGGGGGGAGGAGGAGCGTCTTCATTTTCAGTGAGTTCATCCAATGAAGCGTCACGCCAACGTTTGCGACGTAATTCGGTGAGAGCAATCCGAATTGCAATTTTGTGTACCCATGTTGTAAACAAACTCCGCCCTTCAAATGTATCGAGTTGGTCTAACACGCGCAATAAAGTTTCTTGTGTCACTTCTTCCACAAGCGGCGGGAAAAGCGGGTCATCGGAAGAGAGCCAACGCGAAAGCGCATACGGCAGACCCTTTTGAATCACATCGCGTAAATCGTTTAACGCTTCTTCATGAGGTATGCCTGTGCTTCGTAAATCCGCAAGCCAAGCTTCATTAGTACGGGTAGACATTGTGACGGAATTATAAGTTATAAGTTGACTCAAAATCAAATTCTTACAAAAAATTGAGACTTTTTGATAGGAATAAAAAAACATCACCTCAAATGAAGTGATGTTTTGTGGTCTCAACAAGACTCGAACTTGTGACCTCACCGATGTGAACGGTGCGTTCTAACCAACTGAACTATGAGACCCTATGAGCGACCGAGATTATAGCCGAGCCTCACCCCTTTGACAAGGAAAATATTTGTAGGGACACAGCAAAACGATTTATTGTCATCATCATAAAACGACTCGCTGTGTCCCTACTTTATATATCTATGGAGGTGGCAAATAACTCCATGGGTTTACTTTCGTACCCGCCATAATTTCAAAATGCAAATGTGCGCCAGATGAACGCCCGGTATTTCCGATCGCACCAATGACTTCACCTTGACCCACACTTTGTCCGCAACCTACATTCAAAGCACTTAAGTGAGCATACAAAGTTTGAAAACCATTGCCATGGTCAATCATAATCATATTGCCATAGCCGTAATCATTCCAACCGGCATATACAATCACACCGGCATCTGAAGCATACACGGCTTCCCCTTCATTACCTGCTAAATCAATGCCACTATGATTCGTTTCGAGTGAATAATCAAAGCCTGATAAATAACGATTATTCGACGGATATACAAATGCACCATATCCCACTGCACCACCACTGACCGGGTCACACGCACCAGCCCCCAATACGCGAGCAGAGGCGGGGTTTTCGCGCGTCACACCCAAAGGCGCACTCCAACTCACAAATTCTCTTTCTCCACCGGGAATTATCAACCAAGTTCCAACAGGAATATTGGCGTTGTTATAATCACCAACTGTATCTGGGTCAAGATTATTACCGGGAAATTCAATAATATCTGCCGGTGTCACACCATAAAACTCAGCCCAACTGCCAAACGGAATTCCACCTACCCATTCCCAATACACGCCGTTTACCGGCAAAATATTTAATTCTTGTCCTGGTCTCAATCCATGTGGATTATCCAACAACAAACTGTAATTGCCCCACAAAATCGTTTGCGGTTCCAGCCCAAATTTTTCTGCAATCCCAAAAACCGTATCGCCTTCTTGCACCACATAAATAGACATTTCATCACGTGGGCGAGTAGGGATATTGGTATGAATTTGTGCCGAACGTGATATGCCTTCATCAATAGCGACATTTACAGCCGGCACAGATTCTATGTTGATAATTTCGCTTCCTTCTGGACCTTCAACCTGCTCTTGCTGTTCAACATTCCCTTGCGCCTGAGCAAAATACGAACGTGTTAACAAAACCACAGTCACAATCGCCAAAACAGAAAAAAGATTCGTTCCCACTTTAAGCAACGATTCCCCCAAACCTATGGAGGCTAAATTGTTAAACAGGCGGCTAAAAAACGAACCTTGTCTTACAGGCTCTTCTTGATTGTTAGATTCTTGATTACTCATATTCATCATCATAACATGGGCAAAAAATGTCGGTCAAGTTTTGCCCATAAATACTTATTTTTCGTTAATAGGTGCATTGCCTCTACGCTGTCTAAAAAACAATCTCACTAATATCACACTTAACAAAGAAATCAAACCACCAGCCACAAGCGAAGTTTGCACACTCCATGTTTGCGCAATCCAACCAATGACGATACTCCCAAACGGAGCCACGCCTTGTAAACCCCAAAAATAAATGCTGAACACTCGTCCGCGTAATTCATTCGGCACACGGATTTGAATCATCGTGTTCATCGTAATTAATTGAGTCACCGTTCCCCAGCCGATGAATGCTAACAAAATAAACACGACGCTTAAATTTGTCACTATCCCTAACAAAGTGACAGGGATGATAAATAAAATTTGCCCCCATAACAGCATTTTGTTTTTGTTTGCCGAACTGAGATACGCCATCATAAACGCGGCAGTGACTGCGCCAACGCCTTGCGCGAGATACATATTGCTAGTGCGTGCGGCGATGATGGTTTCAGTATCAAATATAGTGGATAAGACATCTCGGGCGAGGGCTGGCGTTTGTTGTAACAATGGAATACCAAAAAAGCCTAACAAAGCCGACATCAAAATAGCAGACAATACAACAGCATTCCCGCGAATGTAACTCAAGCCTTCTCTAAATTCTCGTGCCATGCCTTGAGACGGTATATTTTCTTTTTCAACTTTATATCTTGTTCGGGCAACAAACAAACCTGCCACCACAAATACAAAACTGATTCCATTTACTAAAAAGACACTGCCTTCATTGCCCGTCCATGCGATTAAACCTGCCGCACACAAAGGTCCGATGATTCTGCCTAAGTTGAAAGCGGTGGTTTGTAATGCAATAGCACTGGGTAGGGCTTCTTTGCCGGCTAATTCAATCAGCATGGCTTGGCGAGCGGTCACTTCAACGGCGACAGCAGAACCATAAATAAATGCCAATGTGGCGATGTGCCAAATTTGCAATTGATTGGTGAAAGTAAGATACGCTAAACCAAATGCTTGCACAGACATCAAAATTTGTAAAATGATAGTGGCTTTGCGTTTATCCCAACGTTCAACTAAAACGCCAGCGGGTAATGCAAATAATAATGTGGGTAATGTGGTTGCGAAACCAATTAATCCCAAATCTAATGGGCGACCTGAAATGCGATAAGCAAGGTAAGGTAATGCAGTGGCTTGCATCCATGTGCCAATGACTGAAACAAATTGACCAATGAGAAAGAGAACATAATCTCGTGAGGATAGCGCGGGGAAGTGACTGGTTAACCAGCTTTTGATAGATGCCATGTATTTTTTCTATGTTAAGAGTTAATTGCTAAAAGCTAAATGCTAACAGCTAGATTGGAACCACACATTCAGCCACGTCGTTGCTGGGTTTGTTGACCAATGTTGAAACAGCGTGTGCAGTCATTTTGGAGGTAGAAAAAGGTTGAATGAGTGGAAGCAGGTCGCCCGAAGATTGAGGCGTTGGGTCAAGCCATTTATCATAATCTTTTGGATTCAAAATCACAGGCATTCTGTTATGCAATGAAGACATCAACTCATTTGGTTCAGTGGTGATGATAGTGCATGTGCGAATTGAACTGCCATCGGGTGAATTCCATTCATCCCACAAACCTGCAAACGCAAACGGCTCACGGTTTTTCATGTGAATGAAATACGGCGTTTTTGTTTTTTGATTTTGGTTGGCTTTCCATTCATAAAAGCCATCGGCAAGAATCAAACAACGTTTGTATTTGAGACTGCCACGAAAGGATGGTTTTTCTGCAATTGTTTCACCGCGTGCATTGATGAGTTTGTTTCCAATGCTTGGGTCTTTCGACCATGATGGAATTAAACCCCACACAAAAAAATCGGCTTTATTCTTCGCATCATTTGGAATCGCTAACACGGGTTGGGTGGGGGCGATGTTGAAACGTGGCGCAAATTTTTTTGGAAATTCAAAATCTGCAAACGCTTCTAAGTCTGACGGGTCAACTGTAAGTGTGAACCTTCCGCACATGATTTCTCCTTTTGCATTTATGCTAACGTAAAATAAAACGTTGAACCTTTGCCAAGTTCTGATTCGACCCAAATTTTACCGCCATGTACTTCTACAATTCTTTTGACAAGTGTTAAACCAATACCAGAGCCAGGTGAATCAGAATCTAATTTATTGAACAAACCAAAGATTCTATCTATAAACTGTGAGTCAATGCCGATGCCATTATCTTGAACAAAAAAAGTTATTGGTCTTTCTGCATCTACAATGGAACCAATGCGAATAACCGGGTTAGGTTGGTTGCCCATAAACTTAATTGCATTTTCTATTAAGTTTTGCAACACTTCAACCAAGCGAATTTTATCGCCAAATACTTTGTGACCTCTATCCACAAACTCAATTTTTACATTTCGGGCTTTGATATTTCCCTCGACAATGGCTAATGCCTCACGCACAATTTCTCCAAAACTCGTTTCCACAGGGTCATTCATCATTCTTCCAATGCGCGAGAGTTCTAACAAATCTTTGAGCAAGGTTTGCATTTTCTCAACGGCTTGATGAATGCGCTTCAAATCTTGATTGAATCGGTCAAAGTCTCCAGCACGGGCACTTTTTTCGAGATAGTTTAAGAATCCAGTAATTGTGACCAAAGGTGATTTTAAGTCGTGTGAAACAGTGTAAGTGAATCTTTCAAGTTCTGTATTTTTTGCTTCAAGTTCTTTAATTAATGTCTCACGTTCAAATTCGGCTTTTTTTCTTTCGGTAATTTCACGCGAAATGCCAGTTGTACCAATTACTTCACCACTTGAATTGGTAATCGGTGTTTTGATTGTCTCAGCCCAACGGATTTTTCCATTTCCTAAATCTACTTTTTCTTCAATTCTTAAGCGTTGCTTCGTTTCCATCACTTGCTTGTCACCATCGCGATAAGCATCAGCAAATTCGTAAGGGAAAATATCAAAATCGGTTTTGCCAATAATTTGATAAGCATCCAATTCTACAAATTTAATAAACTCCTCATTAACCGCAATGTAATATCCTTTTTTGTCCTTCATCCATGCCATATCTGGAATATTATTTAAGATAGCAGTTTGTTGCAGTACGGTTTCTCGTAATTTTTCTTCTGCTATTTTTTGCCGAGTGACATCTTGCACAGCACCTACAATGCCCTCTAAGCGATTTTCTTTTTTATTCCAGATTGGGTGAGCAAAGACACGTTCCCAACGAATTGAACCATCTTTAGCAAATGTGCGAATTTCAGAATTGACCACATCCCTATTTCTTAACAACTTCTGCATATCGGCTTCATCTTTTTTAATGTCATCTGGGTGCATGTGACCAGTCCAACCACCACTAGCGACATATTCTTCCATTGAATAGCCTGTCATTTTCTCAAATGCCCCGGCTACCCAAAGTAACTTTGCATTCCCTTGTTCATCTACTTCACTTTCAAAGGTGTAATCTGAACTCACTTCTGAAATCCACTTTTGTTTTTCGTCACTTTTTCTAACGCGTTCTAAAGCTTCATTCAAAGTCCGCGCAGATAAATATTGTAAAAGCGCAATCATCGGCAAAACCACTAAACTGACCAACCAAGTGAGTAATGGCGGATTGCTCTCAGAAAATTGAATCATTCCTGTTCTATCACGAATTATCATCACCAAGCCAGAGGCGACAGATAAAACAGCAACTATAAGAGAAACTTTTGGACCAAGCAAAAGCCCACTCATGATGATAGCTAACAAATACCCAAAACTATAGGCTTCACTCCTTAACCCAGAACCAGTGAATGCAACTGCAGTAAAAAAAATCCAAAATATGACAACTTGAATCACAGAAGCTTGGCGTACATATCCGCGTCGCATCATATAAAGCAAAAATGAATTAAGAGTAACAACGATAATGATTTCAATTCCAACGCGTCTGGCAATTTCAGGTTCAAGTGCAGGTACAAAGATTGTCATCAAAAGGGCGATGAAAATTAATCCCCATAAAATCATATTTAACAAATACGCCTGATGCGTATCAAACTCGTTATCAAAAACAGGAGGTTTTAGAATCTTTTTTAAAAACTCAAACATTATTTCACTTTAACTTCCGCACATCACCTGCGCGAACAGTAATATTGATTGCGTCCAAATATTCCAATACAGCCTGTGCATATTTTCGTGTCGTGCTAAATATATCACGCGCTTCTGCTAAAGTAATTTGTCCGCTTTGTTTGATGTGCGATTTTATTTTTTCTAGCATGTCATCATAATCTTTTTTACGGAAGATGACATCCTGCGAAACAGAAATCAACTCATTAGACTCAAGCAAAGCATTTAAGACTTCTTCACCGACGTCACCCTGACATTCTTTAACGCTTGGCGTGGCGTATGGATTCTCTTCAAACTTCCGCATCAGATTCTTAACCGCGGCTTGCTCTTGCTGTGTAAACAGAATCTCATGTTCAGGCATGGAGACGACATTCGTAAAACGTAATTCGTGATTCGTGATTAAAAACTCCAGAACAATGTTAAATTGTTTGCTTGAAAGTTTGATTTTGTTTTTTAATTCCTCTTTCGGCATTCCACTTCGTAAGCGATATTGTTTGTGATAATCACTGACAAGCCCTAATATTTTTTCTTTCGTTTTCTGCCATTCAGAGAATGAGACAACAAGCGACTCTGGATTTTTATTTTCTTCCAAAAGAATTATGTGCTGATTTGCAATTAATTCATCTATCGCGGTTTCAAATTGTTCAGAATCCAAACGAGATTTTGATGTAACATCTTTTATAGAAGCAATTCCTAAAGCCGATGCGGCTTCAAGTAAAACTTCGGCTGGTGAGCCATGTGAAAGTGCTTCTAAAGACTTCAATACATCTTCATCGAATCTTTTATGCCTGCCTTTGGGCTGATGGTCAACAATGATTCCGCCACCGAGCGTTTCACTGGGAGAAGGTCTGCGTAAAATATATCTATCATCACGCACTGCCAAAATAGGTTCTCGTAATTCAAGTTGAATCCAACCTGTTTCAGCGGCTTTGAGTTCTTCTGTGCCGAGTAAACGGATTGTGGCAATGCCTTCACTTGCACCCACAAAAAACTTTACTTCATCGCCATGTTTAATTGGATTGCTTATATCTTTCAATAAATTTAATTTAGCATCTATTCTTCTTGTGGCTTGATATTGATTTGGATGTACAAGCACATCTCCACGCTTGATAGATTCTGTTTCTATTCCAGAAATATTGACAGCAGTTCTTGAGCCCGGCGTTGCAGTCTCTTCTTTTTTCTTGTGGGTTTGAAGTCCGCGTATTCTGCCTTTTAGATTGTTTGGCAAAATTTCAATTTCATCACCAACATTTAATTCACCATCACTCAATGTGCCTGTAACGACTGTGCCAAATCCGCTCATGCTGAAGACGCGATCAATAGGCAGGCGGGGGCGATTCAAATTTGGGCGAATCGGTTTGTTTTCAAGCAGAGATTGGAGATTGGTAATTAATTCATCCAACCCTGTTTTATTTTTTGCAGAAACTTTGATTATTGGAGAATCTTTTAGAGTTGTATTGCTGAGAGTTTGGCGAATGTCGAGTTCGAGCAACTCAAGCCACCCTGAGTCTGAGGCGAGGTCGGTTTTTGTCAAAACAATTAAGGCGGATGAAATCTCTAGTAAATCTAAGATGGCGAGATGTTCTTTGGTTTGTGGCATGATGCCTTCATCTGCGGCGATGATTAATAAAGCCGCATCAATGCCACCGATGCCTGCTAGCATGTTTTCAATAAAATCTCTATGACCGGGCACATCGACAATGCCAACCTCTTCACCGTTTGGAAGGGTAAGCCAAGCGAAACCCAATTCAATGGTCATTTCGCGGGCTTGTTCTTCTTTGAGGCGGTCGGGGTGTGTGCCTGTGAGTGCTTGAATTAATGTCGATTTGCCGTGGTCAACATGACCAGCCGTACCGATAACTCTCATTAATAAAAATTCTTTCCACTTTCCTCTTTGCTTTTGAATGAAAGAAGAAAGAGGAAAGATTCTATTTACTGATTACTGAAAACTGATTACTTCTTACTCTTTTTCCCATGCCCCATGATTCTTTGATAAGAGGTCATCCATTCGTGTACCACGTTCATTAGTTCTTGTAGTTGTTTTTCGGTGGTGTCTGTGGTTTGATGGATTTGGTCTTGTAAGGTTTGGCTAAGGTCTTCGATGCTAGAAATTTGTTTTTGGTATTTATCAATTTCTTTGCGCATGTCACGGAATGATTCTTCAGATGAAAGGCTATAACCTGTCCAGCGTTTTTGGTCATCGGCTTTGAATGTAATCCATTCTTGTCGCAATCTATCTTCGGCGAGGCGTTGCATTTCAGTTACTTCGTTAATGCGGCGTTCGAGTTTTGTGTTGAGGTCTACATAAGTATCCTGTGCTTTTTTGGCATTGCGCAAGGCTTCATCTAATTTTTGTAATTGTGAATCCATACCTTCGGCTTCTTTGGTGAAGGCGTTAAATTTTTCTTGCCAATCTTTCCAGGCACGGTCACGTTCTATTTGCGCAAGTGACTGTGATTCGAGGAATGCGGTTTGGGCTTGCTTGCGTTCTGATTCGGAGGCAATTAATTCAGTAAAGCGATTTTCAACATTGCGAATGCTATCAGCATTGATGGTAGATTTTTCGCGTGCTTCATCAACGCGTTTGCGCATGGCGGTTAGTTCCCCTTGCATATCAGTGACTCTTTTAAGGTCATTTTTACGAGTTTCATCTAACGCACGTAAGGCGCGTTGTACATCGTCATTAGAACGTTTACCTTCTTCTACTGTCAGTTTCAAATCATTGACATTGTTTAAGATTCTTTGAATTTCATCACCACGAGCTTTAAGTTGTTTTTTTATCTCTGTTGTATCGGTTGTGGTTTTTAGATTGGCGAGTGTTTTGTTAATTTCAGTTAACTCTGTTTGTAATTTCTTGGCGGCATCTTTTTCGTCTTTGAGGCGCGCTTTTTCGTTTTCATCAATTTGCTTTAATAAATCTGTACGCTGTTTGGTCATCATAGAATCAAATTGTTCGATGCGCTTTGCGGCAGGAACTACATCAGTCATTTGTTTGCTGAATGTTTTTAATTGTTTTGAAACCACACTAACAGAAGATTCAAAAGAAGCCAAGCGTTCACTTAACGAAGCCAAAGCATCTTTATTTTCGCGTTGTTGTTTATCTAACCATTCAAGGCGTTTGACGATTTGCTCAAATTCCATATTGTTCTCCAAAATTCATCCAGCAGGATGAATCAAATTATACACTTTTACGAAAGAGGAAAGAAGAAAATTATTGACTTAGATGTTCGAATAATGTGGGTGCGTTAATGAGTAAGGATTGCAAAATTTGCGGAAATAACCCTAAGATGAAGAGCCCGCTCACGCCTACCGCCAGCATGGTGACTTGTACCCAACTTTCATTTAACTTCCAGCCTGATTCGTCTGTCATTACAAATACTGCCAAAGTGCGAAAGGCGGCGATTAACAAACCAAACATGCCTACGAATATCCAAAACAAAATTGACAAGTCGTTGGTGAGGGATTGCCAAATGGATAAACGTGATGGAAAGCCTGCTAATAAGGGAAAACCAGCAATGGATAAATGTGCAAATACTAAAGAAGCAGTTGCGACAGGGTATTTGCGTGCTACTCCTTGCAAATCACTAAATTGTAAAGAAAAGGCTTCGCGTTTGAGAATAGAAAGTGCTAATGCCCAGATTGCTAATTCAAGCCCGCGTGGGATGAGGGTAAGAAACACAAGGTTGACCATTTGTGTGGTTTGTAAACCAAAAATCAAAAGGATTAAGCCAGTTTGTGCAATAGCGGCGTAGGCGAGAATCCGCCCGAAGTGACGTTGGAGTGCGGCGAATAATCCACCACTGGCAACCATGAATAAACCTGCGAATTGAATCGCACTCATTAATTGAGTTGAATTTCTTAACCATGTGTATCTATCTAAAAAGCCTAATGCAAAAATGGTGGTAAATGTCGGCAATGCCCACAACAGGAATCCCGTAGCATATGGAGGCGTTTCTTCCATCATCATAGGAATCCAGTTATAAAGTGGGAAGACGGCGAATAAGAAGGCAAATCCTAAACCGAGCATTACGCCGGCTTGTAATGTTGTGCTTAAGTCGCTGGGGCTGGCTTCTACACCGGTCAACATCCAACCTGAAAAAAGGATGAATGGCATGGCTAAGGTTTGATAGGTTAAGAATCTCACTACGCCTTGAGCGGGCTTTTGATAAGGCGGCACTAACAATGGAATGACAAGCATGGTAGCGACTTCAAGCAATAAGGCGGCATATAAAAATGGTTCTACTGCAATAGAAGCTGTGAGTAAGGCAACAATCATTAATCCAAATGAAACGAAGCGGCTTTGTGTAGCAGAGGCTTCTGTGCCGAAAAACCATAACGATGCTAAGCCATAAATAATTGCAAGCAAAAAACCATCGGCGGTATTGAGTTCGAAACTGCGACCGAAGAATTGAATGGCTGGTGATATTTTTATTGAAATGGTGCCAAGTAGTAAGGCGACATCAATCGGAATAAACAAAGCAATCAATGCTAATATAGCGGAAATTGCTCCACCGGCAGTTGCGGAAAAGCGTTCGCTGGAGATGAGGAAAATTAAGATACCAGCAATAAAAGGAATTGCAATCCATAAAATCGGCGCGCTCATAGGTCTTCGTCACTTTCGAGTGGGGTAGAACCTGCTAGCAATAAATATGAGCCGACGATGCCCAAACCTAAATTTACAACTGCTAACAAACCTGTCACTAGAATTGCGCTTTCGATGGCGGCATATAAAATTTCAAAGCCTGCTAACATGGTGAGTAAGCCAAGAATAACTCGCAATAAATTTGTAGTAACGCCTAAGTGAATGATTCCGCCGCCGATTAATAATAAACCACCTGCAATGACTGGCAAACCTAAACCCGGAATAGCAGTTTCGATACTTGGTGCCGCGCCAGCAGTGACGAGTGCCACAATGCCCATGAGCGCAATCCGAAAGGCTTGCCCGCGTGGGAAAAATGATTCTTCATCTTCCGCATTTGTTAATCCAAGTCGTGTCATTCCTAAAATGGCGACGACCATCCAACCTGTGATTAACTTTGCTGAACCCATAGCAAACGGCAGGTGACGTGTCACCAACCAAAGCAAGGCGAGATATTGCAATGCCAATGCGCCTAAACTGATACGCCAATCTGTATTAATTAACATGACGGTTGCTGTGACGAGAATCAATGTGACAGCAATCCATGAGACAATTTCGGGGAACATGTTATGAAGCCGCCTGTGTGATTAATGCAACAAATAAAACTAAAAATAGCAACGTCCACATGATGCCGCCTTCGCCTTCGAGTGTTTTTGTGACGATTTGACTCACTCTGCCGAAAAAGCGATACAGTGACCACAAGCCTTGATATAAATTGTTTAATCGTGATTCTGTGGTTGAAACCCAGTGAGCGCGAACAGGGTTGAAGATGCGAAATCGCCGACTTGCCCAGACCAAGCCGAAAGTCAAGAGAGAGGCGATGATGGCTTGCAACCATGCGCCGATTTGCATCGCGCCGTCCCAGCCGATAAATCCTAAAAGAAATTGAATCAAAATTAATAAAATGATTCCTGATGGATACACGGCTTGCATCCAAGCGGGTTGGTTATCTAATGTGTCTCGATTGGTTGAGCGAAGTGTGTGACGAATAAAACCAGCCATCAGTAAGGCTTGAGCAATAATTGCAAATGGAATAAAAAAACTTAAGTTGCCGAGCCATGCACTGGCGGTTAAAGAAAATGGTAAAGCGGAAATACCCAATACGCCAAGTAACATGATGCGATTAAGCCGAATGTTTTGGGCTGATGCTAGAAATAATGTGCCACCGACCAAAATCAAAGCACAACCCCATGCTACTGCTCCAATTGGGTTGCCACTTAATGCTGAAAGAATGGCAAGTGATGCAATGCCAATCACCCAATGGGGGCGACCATTTAATTCATCTGGCGCGCGAAGCCAAGTCCAACCTGCGTAGATGGCGGCGATTAAAGTCAATGAGATTAAGATAGGCGTGAGACTCGATGTTAAGATACCAACTGGAATACGACCTAATAAAATTAAACTCGATGCGGCTGAAATTAATCGTAAGGCTGTTCCAAACCCACGCCTCAAATTTGATTCGGGCGCGTATGGCAAATGTAACGGAAGTACGCCCAAACGCAAACCAGAAGCAATCACAAGAAAAATACCTGCACTGGCAGACATGGATTGAAATTCAAATGTATTGGCTTCGGCAATACTGGTCATACTGCCCCATAATAAAAACCCGATTCCAAATGCCCGCGTTGAAAAAGAGATGACCACTTTCTCGTTGTTCGATGCGCCATCAACTGAACTCAAGTGAATGATTAATTCTGTTAAATCTAATGCCGCCCACAATAATAACAAAGTCAGTGGGTTGTTGGATGTCACTGCTAAAATGCCTGCACCACCCAAAGCCAAAGTCCCTGCCCAAACGGATGTATTCACATAGACAGGTTGAGTGACAGCCGTTAATAAAATAGATAAAGTTAATGCCGCAATGCTAAGCGCGAATGGAAATGAAATTCCATCAGCAGTAAAAATCAAAGATGAATTAAATGCATCTAATGTTGGTATGCCCGGCAAAGCAATATTCAAAGGTAATTGCACAAGCCATAAAAATACACTCACAAAGCCAAGCATCGCGCCACCAACTGCCACCAGCCATGTGTAACGCGCTTCAGGGCGAAAAATTCGCAAGCCAACCAAAATCAATGACGTTAGAAAAAATAAAAGACAAGAAATTAAAATGAGCATGAGATAAGTTAATTGTAACAGTTTTATTACTATGGAAATTTATCTTTTTGCCTTTGGTAAAATCCTTGCATGACCTTTCGACCTTTGAGACTATTTAGACCAATTAGACTATTCAGACCATTTAGACTACTTGGACTTTTCGGATTACTCATCATCTCTTGTACTACTCCCACCGCCTCACCACCTGACCTGATACCTGCTACTGTTCCCGCCAGCAATTTGCCTACACCCACACCATTCCAACCACAGACAATCAATTCCGTAGACCCATACCTTGCATTGACCACACCACAAGCGGTTCCTACATTTACACCATACCCAGCACAATATGTCTTGCCACAAGATATATCAACTCCTATAGAAATCATCCCATCTTTTGAAAATAATCTAACAACCTACAATCCGTTAACTGGATTAGCAGTCAGTGACCCGACGCTTTTACAACGCCGACCACTGGCAATCAAAATTGGCAACTCACCAGATTACGTCCGCCCGCAATCTGGGCTTTCAATGGCAGACGTTGCTTTTGAATATTACATCGAATGGGGCGATACAAGATTCATCGCAATTTTTTACAGTAATAATGTAGAACGTGTCGGTCCAGTCCGTTCAGGTAGATTTTTTGATGAACATGTCGCTCGCATGTATCACTCTTACTTAATGTTCAAAGGTGCCGACCCACGCGAATTAAGTTATCTTACTGATTCAGACTTAAATCCATTTTTGGTGAGCGTTGGCATTGGAGAATGTCCGCCTTATTTTATTGGACCTTACAAACGTGATTCCTATAACAACGTATTTTTCAACATGCTGAAATGGGATGCTTGTATTGAAAGAAAAGGCTTAGATAATTCTCCACAAGTAATTAGTGGTGGCTTTTTCTCTGAAGAAATGCCGCAATCTCAATTAACTGCCACCAAAATTTATTCTTATTATTCAGTTTATAACTATAGCTACTGGGAATATGACCCAATTGCCAAAAACTTTATTCGTTATCAGGAAGCAAAAGATTTAGTGCGCGGAAATGCCGAAGCGTATGCTCCGCTCACCGACGACTACACAGGCTTCCCTATTACGGCAGAGAACGTGGTTGTGATTTTCGTCCCGCATATTTTTGTAAACACATACAACTCAGAAGATGAGGTGTATCACATTGACTTGATAGATTACGGCAATGCCATCGTTTATCGTGATGGACTTGCTATCCCAGCCTATTGGATTCGTACGGAAGAAAATCAACCGCTTTTGTTAACCACTTTAACAGGCGACCCAATCTTCTTACGCCCAGGGCAAACTTTTTATCAAGTGATGGGAACGACCTCTACTTATACAAATAACGGCACTGAATGGAGATTTGAATTTAGAACGCCATAGCAAATGAGACTTCCGAAGTCTTTAAGACTTCGGAAGCCTATTATGGATTAAAATATCCCTATGACTTTTGACCCCGTTTTTCTCAGCAGTCTAACATTAGTACTCACCGCATTTGCCGGCGCATTCATCATTGCCTTGTGGGTGAGTTTAGTAATATGGACATATCGTGACATTCGCGCCCGCACACGTGACCCATTGATTCAAACTTTAGCCGCATTGCTTGTGGCAGTATTAAATTTGCCCGGCGTTTTAGTTTACTTAATTCTTCGTCCGCCGCGAACTTTAGAAGAAGAATATCAACATACATTAGAAGAAGAAGCATTACTTCAAGCGCTTGAAGATTTACCACTTTGCCCCGGCTGTGAAAGACGAGTCAAAGAAGATTGGCAAGTTTGCCCCAATTGCCACACCAAATTAAAGAAGACATGTCACAACTGTTCAAAGTTTATGGAACTCTCTTGGAACATCTGCCCATTTTGTGGCACACCTGCGCCCGGTATGCGTGTTGAATCTACAAGTATTAGCGACGCGCTCAAAAATCTAAAACTAGATGATGACCCCAGCGAAGTAAAAACAGAATAACATTAACTCAACAAGGTATATAGAATTCAATGAGTGAAAAACAACTTCAAGGATATTTTGCATTTGACGATTCAGATTTAATCGCCAACAAATTCGGAAGACTTTCTCCCAAACAACAGAAAAAATTAACCTCAAACGACAAATTCGCCCAACGCTTCATTCTTGGACTTACACTTGTTTGCATCGCGTTAGCATTGTTCTTCATTTATAAAGTCGTCGTGGATTCAACCAGCATTGGTTCATGGATTGGTGCTGTATTGGCTATGTTTTTCACCACCTTATTTGGTCGTGGATTGTTCACCAAAGTAGATTACTCCGTCCAAAAGGTGGAAGGTGAAGTGCAATTTGTGAAAGTAGAAAAACAGACAGGTTCTGTCAATGACCCATCGTACAAACGCCAAACTGTTTCTAGTTACGAAATGCACGTAGGTGGAGAATCTTTTAACAATGCCAATCCAGCTCTGATAGAAATTATGCAGGGTGATGTCTATGCTGTTTATTATGCAAAAGGCACAAAACAGATTCTTTCGGTTGAATTTATTGCAAAAGGAAAATAAATTTCTCAATCCCGAAGGGATGGCATTTTTATAGAACGCAGGCAGTCATTTTAAAAATCCCATAGGGATGACATAATTTTTAATATCTATGACACCCCTTTGGGGTTTTATACGAAACAATATCCAATCTATAATCATTTGACCCCTACGGGGTCAAAATGAAATGCGGAGCATTTTGCTAAAAAATGAAAATAGAATCCATCACTCTTTATCACATCTCCATGCCGTTGGTTTCAGCATTTGAAACCTCTTTCGGACGTGAAACGAATCGCGAATGTGTCATTATTGAAATCCAATCCGAAGGATTAACAGGTTATGGCGAATGTGTCGCCGCGCGTGACCCCGGTTATAGTTATGAAACTGCACAAACATCCATTCATGTGATTAAAGATTTTGTTTCGGGGTTAATCAAAGGCAAAGATATTAAAGATGCAAACGATTTTCAAAAAAGAGTCGAAGGCATTCGCGGACATCACTTAGCAAAAGCCGGTGTGGAGATGGCAATTTGGGATTTGCTTGGCAAACGCGAAAATAAGTCACTCAAAGTATTATTTGGCGGTGTGAGAGACAAAGTTGAAGTGGGGGTTTCGATAGGGATTCAAGAATCAAAAGAAGTATTAGTCAAAACGACACAAGATTATGTTAATCAAGGCTATGCGCGCGTAAAAATAAAAATTAAGCCAACACGAGATGTGGAAGACGCACAAGCGGTTCGTAAACATTTTCCAAATCTGCGCTTACAAGTAGATGCAAATTCTGCTTATTCAATGGATGACGCGAATACCCTCAAACCATTAGATGATTTGAATTTATTATTAATCGAACAACCCTTGTTTGAAGATGATATTTGGGATCATCATAAATTTCAGGCTCAATTCAAAACGCCAATTTGTTTGGATGAAAGTATTATTACGTCACGCCATGCCCGTTATGCAATTGAGATGAAAGCCTGCAAAATTATCAATATCAAAGCGGGAAGATTAGGCGGATTGAGTCAAGCCATTCAAACACATGATATTTGCCAACAAAATCAAATTCCTGTTTGGTGTGGTGGCATGTTAGAAACAGGAATCGGTCGCGCCTCAAACTTAGCATTGGCATCGCTTCCAAATTTTATTTTGCCTGCTGATGTGTCTGCATCGAATCGCTATTATAAAAAAGATATTACCAACGAAAGTTTTGTGTTGAATTCTGATTCAACAATCAATGTGCCAACGAATGCAGGCTTAGGGGTGACAGTTGATAAAGATGCTTTGCAAAGCTATACCATTT
>ERZ761602.1330-NODE-1330-length-45393-cov-5.326591_pt1 | contig 45393 bp, 32 predicted proteins | sample MGYA00512165_ERZ761602 | MGnify/ENA primary metagenome ERZ761602 (study PRJEB28899, sample SAMN02445085) | bioreactor sludge metagenome | biome: EBPR sludge; isolation source: Thorneside wastewater treatment plant | place: Australia: Brisbane, Thorneside...
CTGTCTCTGTCTCTGTCTCTGTCTCTGTCTCTGTCTCTGTCTCTGTCTCTGTCTCCGTCTCCGTCTCTGTCTCTGTCTCCGTCTCTGTCTCCGTCTCCGTCTCTGTCTCCGTCTCGGTCCCGGTCTCGGCCTCCGCCGACTCCGACCCGCTCGTCGGCGCGAACCCGAACCGCCGCAAGATCGCCGCGCCCTCCGCGGAACGAACGAAGTCCGCGAACGCTCGCCCGTCCTCGCGCCGCGCCCCGCGCCGACACACCACGAGCGACTGCACGATCGGTGCGTGCATCGACTCGTCGACGAGGAGATGCGGGCGCGCGTCGTCGATCACGAGCGAGCGCGCCACGAACGCCGCGTCGACGTTGCCGGTCTCCGCGAACTGCAGCGCCTGGCGGATGTTCTCCGCGTACACGACGCGTGGCTCGACGGTGGACCAGAGCCCCGTGCGTCGCAGGGCCTCGCGCGCGGCCGAGCCGTAGGGCGCGTGCTCGGGGCTCGCGAGGGCGAGGCGCGCGAAGCGAGGATCCGCGAGCTCCCCCAAGCTCCGCGGTGGGGCAACGCCCTCACGCGTCCACACGACCAGGCGCCCCCGCGCGTACTCCCCCGCGGTCGCAGCATCGCACGCACCGCACTCGACAGCCCGCGCCACGCTCGCCTCGTCGGCCGCCGCGAAGACGTCGAAGGGCGCGCCCGCGTCGAGCTGCTGCGCGAGCGACCCCGACGCGCCGAAGACGAAGCGCACGGAGGTTCCGGTGCGCGCGTGGAAGGCGCGTCCGATCTCTTCGAACGCCGCGGTGAGGCTCGACGCGGCCGCGACGTGCACGGAAGGCGTCGCGGTCGGCGGGCGCTCGTCCCCGCACGCGCTCGCGAGCACGAGCGTCGCGACCCGCGCGAGCCGTGCGATCGATCCGGCCCACCGAAGCATCGCGTGCGTGTGTAGCAGGTCCGCGCGCGGAGGGGCGTCCGAGGCCTGCGCGATCCCCGTCACGGGCCCTGGGGCACCGTGAGATCGCACGGCCGTGCATGACCGACGCTGCGCTTCTCGGCAATTCGCGCGCATCGCACAACGGGCCCGCCTCGTGCTCTCGCACCCGCGCATGGTTTCTTCGCCAGTCGTTCGGGTGCTCGTCGCCCTCGTGCTCTCCCCCGTGGCCCCCGCGCTCGCGCAGCCCACGACCGCCCCGGCTCCCGTCGCGCACCCCGTGGACGGCCCCCTGGCCGACACCGTCGACGCCCCCGACTCCGCATCCGCCACCGACTCCGACGACTCCGTCACCGACGCTGACTCGGTCGACGACGTCGACGGCGCCGAAGACCGCGACACGTTCACCCTCTACGGCGAGCTCGGCTCCGGCCTCACCGCGACGAGCCGCCGGTTCTCGATGAACCTCCGGGCGCGCATCCAGCTCCGCTACCAGCTCGCGATCGACCGAGCCGACGACGGCTCGAACGACCGCGAGCTCGACCAGCTCGTGAACGTGGGCACCGCGCGCCTCTGGATCTCCGGGCACGCCCTCGTGCCCGAGCTCCGCTACATGATCCAGCTCGCGATCGCGGGGCGCGACTTCCGTGACGGCGCCATCTCGCCCATCTACGACGCCTTCCTCGAGTGGAAGGCTCACCGCGATTTCTCGATCCGCGCGGGCCAGTTCTTCGTGCCTTTCGATCGCCTCCGCACCGTGCGAGAGTGGGCGCTTCAACTCGCGGACCGGCCGCGTCCCGTGCTCGAGCTCACCCTCGATCGCGACGTGGGCGTCCTCTTCTTCTCCGACCGCTTCCTCCACGACGACTCCCCGGTCGCCTGGCGCGTCGGCCTGTTCGGGGGCGGCGGCACCAACCTGACCCAGGGCCGCGAGCCGGGCGCGCTCTTCGTCGCGCGCGTCGAGCTGCGACCGCTCGGACCCATCGACGACGACGTCGAGGGCGATCTCGATCGACGCGCCCGCCCCGCCCTCGCGATCGGCGGCGCCTTCGCGGCGAACTGGAACACCAACCGCCTCCGGAGCACGACCGGAACGGTGCAATCCGGCACGACCGACTACCTCCACGCGGCGGCCGATCTCGTCTTCAAGTGGCGCGGCCTCGCGCTGCAGGCCGAGTACCTCTGGCGACGCGCGACCTCGCCCGACTTCGGCGCCCCCGACGAGCCGAGCCGCGAGGCCCAAGGCGTGGTGACGCAGGTCTCGTACGTCTTCGATCCGCCGTTGGAGCTCGTCGGGCGCTGGTCGCGGATGTGGCGTTTGTCCGGACGCACCGGCGACGCGCTCGCGGCGGAGCTCGACGCACGCGGCGAGGAGCTCGCGGCGGGCGTGAACTACTACGTGCGCGGACACCGCTTCAAGCTGCAGGCCGATTGGATCGCGCGCATGCCGCCCGGTCTGCACCTCGACGAGGCCGATCACGTCGTGCACGCACAGCTCGACGTGACCTTCTGAGCTCACGTGAACTGCGACGCGACGGTGGGACCGCGACAGGACCGCGATGGCCGAAGGACGCGCGACGTGACGTTCGAACCACACGTGCGCGAACGATGACCGACGCGACGATCGATCGACTCGAACGTGAGCGTCCGGATCACGCGCGTGGGTAGGCCCGCGCGCTCGTGACCTCGACCTGAACCCGGCAGCCCGGCTCCACGTTCTTCAAGAGGCTGCTCCGTCGCGGGAACTGCGCGACGAGCGAGCCCGCGCCGTCCACGAGCGCGTGGACGCGCACGCGGTCCCCGAGCGTGACCACACGCTCGACCGTCGCGATGCCCGCGTCCTCGCGCCAGAGCTTCACGTCGTAGGAGCGCACCACGAGACGCGCGTGTCCGTCGGGGGCGCCGACCTTCGCGTGCAGCGCGCCGACGCGGGCCTCTCCGTTCGCGACTTCGGCCGGAAAGACGTTCACCTCGCCGACAAAGCCCGCGACGAACTCGGTGCGTGGCTCGTCGAGGATCTCGCTCGGGGTGCCGAGCTGCTCGAGGCGGCCCCGGTGGATCACGAGCACCCGATCGGACACGGAGAACGCCTCGTCCTGATCGTGGGTGACGAAGATCGACGTGACGCCGACCTCGTCGTGCAGACGCCGCAGCCACTCGCGCAGCTCTTCGCGCACCTTCGCGTCGACCGCGCCGAAGGGCTCGTCGAGCAGCAGCAGCTTGGGCTCCGGCGCGAGCGCGCGCGCGAGGGCGACGCGCTGACGTTGTCCGCCCGAGAGCTGCGAGGGGTAGCGCCCGCCGAGCCCGCCGAGCCCGACGAGGTCGAGCAGCTCGTTCGCGCGCCTACGCGAGGTCGCCTTCGGGACGTTCCGCACGTCGAGCCCGAACGCGACGTTCTCCTCCACGGTGAGGTGACGAAAGAGCGCGTAGTGTTGGAACACGAAGCCGATGGCGCGGGCGCGCGCGTGCACGTGGGTCGCGTCGACGCCGTCGAAGAGCACGCGGCCTTCGTCGGGCGCCTCGAGCCCCGCGAGGATTCGGAGGATCGTGCTCTTGCCGCTGCCGGACGGACCGAGGAGCGCGACGAGCGAGCCGCTCTCGACCTCGAACGAGACGTCGTCGACCGCGACGAAGTCGGCGGCTGACCCCGCCGACCCAGTCGAGAAGTCTCCGAAGCGCTTCTTCAGGTGCTCTACGCGGATGCTCATGTGCTCTTCCTGCTTTCCGTCTTCGGGGTCTTGGGTAGAGCCCCCTCCACTGGGCCCAGCGGAGCCTCCTCGAGACCCGCGCGACCGCGCGTGCTCACTTCGTTCGCCCGAGCGCCCGGGCGCGTCGATGCTTGAGGTGCTCGAGCAACGCGAGCAGCACCACGCTGATCGCGCCGAGCACGAGGGCCATGCCGTAGCCGCCCGCGAGCGCGCGCTCTTCGACGGCGTCGTGGATGAAGGTGGTCGCGGTCTGGGTCTGGCCGGAGATGCTGCCGCCGAGCACGAGCACCGCGCCGAACTCGCCGAGCGCACGTGCGGCGGTCATGAGCAGGCCGTAGCCGAGCGCGACGCGCACGTTCGGGAACGTCACGTGCCAGAACGTCTGCCACGCGGAGGCGCCGAGCGTCGCGGCGGCTTCTTCTTCGCTCGTGCCGATCTCTTCGAGCACGTAGGCGAGCTCGCGCATCGTGTACGGCAGTGTCACGAAGAGCGTGCCGATCACGAGGCCGGGGAACGCGTAGACGATCTTCCAGTCGAGCGCTTCGAGCACCGGGGCGAGCACGCCTTCGCGGCCCACCAAGAGCAGGAACGCCAGACCGATCATCACGGGAGACACCGCGAGCGGGAGATCCGCGAGCGCGCCGAGGAGCCCGCGCCCGACGAAGCGGTGACGCACGAGCGCGATCGCGCCGATCGTGCCGACGAACGCGTTGACGACGACGGAGATCGCAACGAGCGCGATCGACATGCCGAGCGCTTCGAGCGCCGGCGGAGCGAGGACCGCCGAGAGCACCTCGCCGATCCCGATGCGCGAGACCTCCGCGACCAGCGCGCCCATCGGGCCGAGCAACACGACGGCCAGGTAGAGCACGACGACCGCGCCGAGCGCGACACGTCCCGCCGCGAGACGATCTCCGCGGGTGTCGCGCGCGTCGAGCTTCGCCGCTTCGACGGGCGCGATCGCGGGAGCTCCGACGTCTCGTTCAGCTCGCATGACGCGCGCCCACCTTTCGTTCGATCCACGTGGCGCCGACGTAGAGCGCGAGCGCGAACACGAGCAACACCGTCGACACCGCGGCCGCCGCGCGCGGGGCGCCGCTCTCGATCTCGCCGAAGACGTACACGGGCGCGGTCAACGTCTCGAAGGGGATGTTGCCGGCGACGACCACGATGGATCCGAACTCTCCGATCGCGCGTCCGGTCGAGCGGATGCCGGCGGAGAGCGCGGCCGGCAGGAGCGCGGGAAAGAACACCGTGCGGAACACGCGCCACGGGCCCGCGCCGAGGACGATCGCGGCTTCTTCTTCGGCGACGTCGATCTCCGCCAGCACCGGCTCGACCGCGCGGACCACGAAGGGCAGCGTCACGAAGAGCAGCGCGAGCACGATGCCGGGCTTGGCGAAGACGATCTCGACGTCCCACGCCGCGAAGGTCGTCCCGACGAGCGAGCTCGGCCCGTAGAGCACGGCGATCATCACGCCCGCCACGAGCGTCGGGACCGCGAGCGGCAGATCCACGAGCGCGGAGAGCGCGCCGCGACCGGGGAATCGGTAGCGCGTGAGCACCCACGCGGTGGCGGTCCCGAAGAGCACGTTCAGCGCGCCCACGAGCACGCCGGTGCCGAGCGTGAGCACGAGCGCGTCGCGCGCGACCTCGTCGGTGACGCGCTCGACGAAGACGGGGGGACCGTCCGCGAAGGCCAGCACCACGAGGGTCGCGAGCGGGATCGCGACGAGCACGAGCACGTACGCGAGGGCGAGGCCGCGCAGCGCGCGCTGACCGGGCCCCGGGAGCAGAGCGTCGGCGGTGCGCACGTGCTCACTGCCTTCCGCGTTCGAGCGCGCGGTCATACGCCGCACCGTCCGCGAACACGTCGCGTCGCACGGCGTCCCAGCCGCCGAGGTCCTGCACCGTGAAGAGATCCTCCACGCGCGGGAAGCTCGCCGCGACCTCGGCCGCGACGGAGTCGAGCACGGGGCGGAAGCCGTGCCGCGCGAACACGCGCTGCGCCTCCGGCTCGCGGAGGAACTCGATGAGCGCGCGCGCCGACTCGTTGCCGCGGTGTCGCGTCGCGTACGCGTCGACCACCGCGATCGGGTTGTCGATGCGCACGGTCGAGCGCGGGATCACCACGTCGTAGCGCTCGCCCTTCGCGCGCGCGGCCGCGATCTCGTTCTCGTACGTGATGATCGCGTCGCCCACGCCGCGCTCGAAGGTGAGCATCGAGTCGCGCGCGCCGCGGTCCATGATCTTCACGCGGCGCAGCACCGACGCGACGAATCCCACCGCGGCGTCGCGATCGTTCGCCGGCACGCCAGCGTGCCCTCGCATCGCGGCGCCGTAGAGCGCGAGCACGTTCCACATCGCGCCGCCGCTCGTGCGCACGTTCGGCGTGAGCACCTCGACGTCCTCGCGCGCGAGGTCCGCCCAGTCGCGGATGTTCTTCGGGTTCCCTTCGCGCACCCCGATCACGACGATGGAGCGCGTGACCATCCCGCCGAACGCGTCGTTCGTGTAGTCGTGCGTGACGAGGTTCGCCTCGCGCAGCGTGTCCACGTCCGGCGCGAGGGAGAGCGCGGCGACGTCCGCCTCGAAGCCACCGACGATCGCGCGGGCCTGCGCGCCGCTGCCCAAGTACGACTCGCGCACCTCGATCGTGCGTCCGGTCCGCTCGCGCCAGCGCGCGACGAAGCCCGGGAGGAGCTCCGCGTACGCCTCGCGCGGCGTGGTGTACGCGCCGAGCGTGAGGGTGTCGGTCGACGCCTCGCCAGGCTCGGAGCCTCCGCAGCCGACGCCGTTCAGGAGCGCGCCGAGCGCGAAGAGAGTGGTCACGAGGCGTGCCGTCATGACCGCGCTGCGAGCACCTTCCGTGCTCGATGCGGAGCCCGCGGATTTCGCGGGCGAGGCGACGCTCCGTGACCCGTGACGGAATCGCGCCGTGTTTCGAGACGGGAAACCGTGATGGGTCACGGAACGCTTCGTACCTGCCGTCCGAGCCCGACCGCGCGTGAGGACTCGATCGACCGGTTCGAGAAGTGCAACGCTCACCCACGCTTGCGCGGCGCGCTCGTCTGCCCGAGAGCCTCCGCACCGAGCTCGAGCCACGTCACGCGGAGCCGGGCGCGAGCGACTCGCTTCGACACGACGACGGACCGACCGTCCAAAACCAACCGTCCAAACCAACCCTACGGAGAGACCATGAGCCTTCATCTCGGCAGCATCGCGCCCGACTTCACGCAGGACTCCACGCACGGCCCCATTCGCTTCCACGAGTGGGCGGGGAAGAGCTGGGTCGTGCTCTTCAGCCACCCCGCGGACTTCACGCCGGTCTGCACCACCGAGCTCGGCGCCGTGCAGCGCCTCGTGCCCGAGCTGCAGAAGCGTAACGTCAAGCCCATCGCGCTCAGCGTCGATCCCGTCGACTCGCACCATGAGTGGGTGAAGGACATCGAAGAGACGCAGGACGTGAAGCTCTCGTACCCGATCCTCGCGGACGCGGACTTCGCGGTCTCGAAGCTCTACGACCTCGTTCACCCCGAGCTCGACGCGAAGATCACCGTGCGCTCGGTCTTCGTGATCGACGCGAACAAGAAGATCCGCGCGACGTTCACGTACCCGCCGAGCGCGGGGCGCAACTTCGACGAGCTGCTGCGCCTCATCGACTCGCTGCAGCTCACGGACTTCCAGTCGGTCGCGACGCCCGCGAACTGGAAGGAGGGCGACGAGGTCGTGATCGTTCCGTCACTCAAGGATCCCGAGATCCTCAAGCAGAAGTTCCCGCAGGGCTGGCGCGAGGTGAAGCCGTACCTCCGGCTCACCAAGGTCTCGCGGCCGAGCTGACCCGCGAGACGAGTCGCGACGCGCTCGCTTCCGAGACGCACGCGTTGCGAGCCGCGACCACGACGAGCGGTCCGCCCGGCGGAGCTCGTCGTGGTCCGCGATCACCACCCGGAGCGCCGCTCGTCACGGCTTCGCGCTACGTTCCGCGCGTGCGCGACGCCCTGCTCGAGCTCGTCCCCGACTCTCCCGTCCACGCCACGATGCGTGGGCTCCTCCTCGATCCCTCGACGGACCTCGTCGGCGACGAGCGCGGCGCGTGTGCAATCGATCGCGCGCGTGGGCTCGGCGCCGTGATCGGCGCGCCGAGCGCGGACACGCTCGCCGAGGCCGCGGGCCCGATCGAGTGGGTCTCGCGTCGTCCTTGGCCGAGCTTGTCGAGCGTGTGGGAGCGTGCACGCGTCGCGGTACCGAGCTCGATCGAGGGTTCGCTCGAACCGGTCTCGATCGGGGCCGCGCACGACGACGTCCATCCGCTCACGGCGGCGGATCTTTCGCGCGTCGAGTCGGAGCTCGTCCCGGAGCTGGAGCTCGCGTTGTCCCGCGGCGCGCTCGCACGCGCCCGCACGCACGACGGCGAGATCGTGAGCGTCGCGTACGTGGTCACCGCGACGGAGGCCTTCGCGGATCTCGGCGTCGACACCCGCGCGGCTCACCGCCGACGCGGCTACGCGCGCGCCGTGACGGCCTCGCTCGTGGCCGCGGTGATCGCCTCCGGCCGCACGCCCGTGATGGGCGCGCTCGACTCGAACCGCGCCTCGATCGCGCTCGCGGACTCGCTCGGCTTCGTGCCCGCAGGCACGCTCTGGGTCGCGCCGTGAAGCTCGCGCTCCTCTCCGACACCCACGGCCGCCACGAGCGCATCGCGCTGCCACCGCACCTCGATCTCGTGGTCCACGCGGGCGACTTCTGCCGACGCGGCAGCGAGGCGGAGACGGTGCGCTTCCTCGACTGGCTCGCGAGCTTCGACGCGCCGAAGCTGCTCGTGGCGGGCAATCACGATCGCTTCGCAGAGGCCGCGCCCGACGCGATGCGCGCGCACTGCCACACGCGGGGCATCACGTACCTCGCGCACGAAGCGACCGAGCTCGCCGGTCTGCGCGTCTTCGGCTCGCCCTTCGTGCCGCGCTTCCGCGACATGGCCTTCAACCTCGATCGCGGCGCGCCGCTCGCGTCGGCGTGGCGCGCGATCCCGGACGAGCTCGATCTGCTCGTCACGCACGGCCCGCCGCACGGCACCCTCGACCGCGTGGTGATCGGTCGCCACGTCGGCTGCGAAGCGCTCCGCGACGCGCTCCGCGCCCGCCGTGTCCCCCTGCACGTGATGGGTCACATCCACGAAGCGCGCGGAGAAGCGGTCGTGGACGGACGTCGCTGCCTGAACGTCGCCAACGCGGGCTTCTTGCTCGGCGTGCGTGACGTGGTGGTCGTGGAGCTCTGAAGATCCGCGCGCGTCGCTCTCGGAGGATCCGAGCGTCACCGACTCCGACGAGCCGGGCTCACCCTTCTCACGCAAGCGGCTCTCAAACGCGCATTTCAATCGCGTTTCTTCGCCGACGAGCGCTCACTCGTCCGCCGCCGCCTCCGCCACCGCGGCCGCCGCCTCGCGCGCGGGCAGTCCGCGGAAGCCCGTCTGCGCCTGCTGCAAGCGCCCGCGGATGCGCCCTTCGAGCACCTCCACCGGCACCGGCGGCACCAGCTCGTAGCGGTAGCCACGCGACTCGATCCGGATCGGCACCGCCGTGCCGTGCGCGTGTGCGGTGCGCCCGTAGCGCACCGGGATCGAGCCGTGACGTACGTGGGTGCGGTGCCGCAGCACGAAGCTCGCGAGCCGCACCGCGAGGTGGTTGTAGAGCCGATGGCAGCCGTGGCTCGTGCCGCTGGTGATCGACCGGTAGCTCACCGAGCCGTGCGCGCGGATGCCTTGGTCGACGAAGAGCGGCTCGGCTCCCTCTTCGCGCGGGGGGATCACCTTGTGGTGCACCAACATCGCGAGGCCGTACGCGGAGCGATAGCCGGGCCCGAAGAGCGCGCGGTTGCCGACCCAGCGCCCGTTCACCCGCTTGACGAGCTCGTCGTCCGGCGTGCTCGGGGGCGGGAGCCACGCCGGAGAAGCCACCACGTCGCGCCACACGCGCGGGCCGACGTACGACTCCTTGTAGCGGACACCGATCGCGCCGGTGGAGCTGCGCTCGGGCTTCCATCCGCCGATCGTGGTCGGCCACCGCACGAGCGCGACCGGGCCCTCGGGGGTGTCGGTGTAGAGCGTGAGGATCGGCCGACGCTCGACGCGGCCCCCTCGGCGCTCGTACCAGATGTCCCCGCGATCGATCTCCGCGCGCAGCGGCATGTCGGCCGCGTAGTAGCTCGGCACCGGCGGCAAACGCACCGCCACGCGCGTGTGGCGGGCAGCGCGCATCGCACGAAGCGACGCGAGGCTGCTCGCGGGATCGACGAAGCCGAGCGCCCGAGCTGCGGCTTCGGTCGCGGCCGACACCAGATCGGGCGCGCCGTTCGGGAGCGCGTCGTGGCCCGCGTCGAAGTGGATCGCGTCGACGTCGAGCGCGCGCCCGAGCACCTCTGCCCACGCGTGCGCGGCCGATCCGTCCTCGATCATCCCCGTCGCGTCCACGACCCGCTCGCGCAGCGTGCGCAGCACCTGCCGTTGCACGAGCTCCCGCGAGTCCACCGCGAGGAACGCGCGGGTCTCCGGATCGAGCGAGCCCCCCGAGACGATCGCGTGCGCGCGCTGCCACGCCGCGAGCGCGCTCGCCACGCGCCAATCGAAGACGCTCGCGTTCTGCCGCACCGTGAGCGGGCTGAGCAGCCCGTCGCAGAGTAGGTGAGCCTGCGCGACGTCCACCGCCGCGATCGGCGCTTCGAGCCGCCGCAGCCGCGTGAGGTGCGCGCCCCACTGTGGATCGCCCGCGAGGTCGTCGAGACCCGCGAGCCCACGCGCCGTCACCTCGCGCGAGAGCCGCGTGCGCAGGTACGCCGCGGTGCGCTTGCGCTCGAGCGTCGCTTCGCGCTCCGTCGACCACGGGTGGATCGTGTACGTGAGCGCAGCGAGCGGCGCGTCGTCGATCGCGTCGTGGCACGCGTGCCGCGCCTCGTCCTCGAGGCGCTCGAGCAAGACCCGAAACGTCGGCTGGATCCCGAAGAGCTCGAGGTGCCGCTCGGACTCGTACTCGTCCGGCACGTCCTGCAGCCGCTCGTCCGCGAGCGCTTGGTAGATCGCGCGGTACGGCTGGTGCCCGGCCTCGCCGAGGCTCGGATCGTCGCGGAGAATGAAGGGAACCCACGCGTCCGAGAGATCCAGCGCGGTGAGCCCACGCGTCGCGAGCTGCTCGACGCAGACGTCTCCGTCGTGGGCGCCCTCCGCGTAGATGGGGAGCGTCGTCGAACAACCCGCGGTCGTCGGGTGATCCGGTGCAGGCTCACGCGAAGGATCGTCGACCTGGTTGGGCCTGTCGTCCGCATCCTCGCGCTCCGCTTCGTCGCTCTCGGACTCGTTGGCGCCGAGCGCGGACGCCTCGGCGGTCGGCGCGGGCGAGTCGGAGCAAGCGGCGAACGCGAGCGACCCGAGCACGAACAACCAACGCATCGAGGACTCGGACGGTGGGACCACGGTGTGGCTTCAGCGTGACATCCGTTCCATCGCGCGTCGCGTTCTCGACTGCTCGGGTGCTCGAGACCAAGTCGGCGGCTGACCCCGCCGACTCCGTCGACAAGTCGGCGATCCGCTGCGGATGCAAAGGACTCTGCCAGCGAGGTTCACGGCTCACGTGCTCGACACCAGCTCGGCGATCCGCTGCACGAGCGCGGCGGGAGGCAGCGGCTTCTGCCACCACGCATCCGCCACGTGGCCGTCCGGCGCGAGCTGCGCCTCCGAGGCGGCGCTGAGGATGACGAGCTTCGCGCCCGGCAGTCGCGCGCGCATCTGCACCGCGAGATCCACGCCGCTGCCACCCGGCATCATCGCGTCGAGCAAGACGACGTCGAACGAGGACGCTTCGGCGGCGACGAGCGCCTCGCGCGGCGACGACGCCTCGACGACGGTGTGGCCCCCCATGCGCTCGAGCGCGGGGCGGCTGAGCTTGCGCAGCGACTCGGTGTCGTCGACGACCAGCACGCGCAGCGAGGGCCCCACGGGGGACGGCGCGAAGCGGGGACCGCTCGGAGGTCGGGCGGGCGCGGGCTCGGGGCCTCGCCCGAGCGCGATCAACGTCCGTGCTGCGGCCTCGAGCGTGACATCGTCGCGCGCCGCCGCGAGCTCGACCGCCTCGGCAGCGTCGCGCAGCGCGTCTTGCTCGGCGATCCCACGGAGCTGATGCGCGATCCGTCGGACCGACTCGCGCGCGTCGGGCATGCCCCGAAGATGGGCGACGAGCGCTTCTTCGAGCGCGGTCACCCGTTCGGGGATCGAGGCCCTCGCGCGGGCTCTCACCGCGTCGAGCCGCGCCTCGAGCGCCGCGATCGGATCGTCCTCGTCTTCCTCCATCGCGCGTCGCCCCTCGGAGAGGGTACCACCCCGCCTTCGCGGTCGTCCTCCGAGACCGGGCCCGTCGACCGCGTGGTGACCTCGACCGCGTCGGGTGCCGATCGTCCGCGCCGCGTCCGCGAAACTTCCCTCGCCCCGCTCTCTTTGGCAGCATCCCCCGGATGGACGACGAGGAGCGCGACGACGTCCCAGCGGGCCGGCCCCCGAGCCCTCGCTGGCGAACCATGCCGCCCGCGCCGATGGATGCGCCGCCCGACGGCTCCGTCCTCGACGGCGTCTACCGCGTCCAGCGCGTGGTAGGCCGAGGCGGGATGGGCATCGTGCTGCTCGCACGCGACGAGCTCCTCGCGCGCGAGGTCGCGATCAAGATCATCTCGCCCGACCGCGTGACGAGTGAACGCGCGAGGGAGAGCTTCCTCAACGAGGCGCGCGCGATGGCGTCGGTCCGACACGAGAACGTCGTGCAGATCTACGCGTACGGCCAATACGAAGGCCTTCCCTACTTCGTGATGGAGTACGTGCCCGGCACCGACCTCGGCACGTGGATCGACGAGCGCGCCGCACGCGGCATCTCACCATCCATCGACGAGACCCTCGGCATCCTCGATCAGGTATGCCGCGGGCTCGCGGCCATCCACGCACGCGGGGTCGTGCACGCGGACGTGAAGCCCGGCAACGTGCTCATCGGTCCCGCGTTCCGCGTCGCCGTGACCGATTTCGGCCTCTTCCGTGCGCTCGGCGAGAAGGACGCGAGCGAGCTCGTGGTCGGCACGCCGGCCTACATCGCGCCCGAGGTCGTCTACTCGCGCGCGCCGGTCTTCGATCCACGCGCCGACGTCTACGCGGTCGGCGTGATCGCGTACGAGATGTTGACCGGCCGCATGCCGCTGCCGATCGACGACGTGCCCTCGCTCTTCGACGTGCACCTCAAGCACATGTCCATCACGCCGCCGAGCGAGGTCCGCCCCGAGCTCCCCGTCGCGCTCGACGCGGTCGTGCTGCGCGCGCTCGATCGTGACGTGGAGCGTCGGTACGCGACGCCCGAAGAGCTGCGACGCGCGTTCTTCCGCGCGCGGAGCGACCTCGGCAAGCGAATGCATGCACGGCGCATCCTCGTCGTCGACGACGACGAGCACGCGCGCGCGATGGTGCGCGAGACCCTGAACGCGACGTTCCCCAACGCCACGATCACCGAGGTCACGGACGGCGTGGAGGCGCTCGCTCACCTCGAACGTCACGGCGCGGATCTCGTCGTGCTCGACCTGGATCTTCCGCATCTGAACGGCGTCGAGCTGACCGCTGCGGTGCGCGGAATCCCACACCTCGAGAAGGTGCCGATCGTGGTGATCACCGGACATGGCGGCAGCGCGGACTGGCGTGTGTTGCAGAAGTTCGGCGCGGACGGCTTCCTGATGAAGCCGGTGGACGCCTACGCGCTCGTGGCGCTGGCGCGTCGCGCGCTCGAGAAGAAGCCCTGACGGATCGCGCTCCGATTCGGATACGACGGCGGGTCCGAAGCGCTCGCGCAGGCGACGCGCTACCATGACGGGTCAGGCATGACCCTTCCCGCAGACCCCACCCGCGCCTTGCTCGATGCGGTGCCCTCGTTGGTGTGGAGCGGAGGTGACGACGCGCGCTGTGCGCACGTGAACCTCGCGTGGCTCGACTTCACCGGGCGCGCGCTCGAAGACGAGCTCGGCGAGGGGTGGCGAGAGCTCGTTCATCCGACCGATCTGGATCCCTACCTCGCGTGCTTCGCCGACGCCGCCGCGCGGCGCACCACGTTTCGCGCGGAGATCCGGCTGCGTCGACGCGACGGCCTCTACCGCACCGTCGCCCTGCGCGGCACGCCCTCCGACGACGGGATGATCGTCGCCGGTTTGGACGCGGAGGGACACCGGGACGCGCGCGATCCCGAGTTCTTCGAGATGTCGCTCGACCACCTCTGCGTGGCCGGGTTCGACGGCTACTGGAAACGCCTCAACTGGTCGTGGACGCAGACGCTCGGATGGACGCCCGAAGAGATGATGTCGCGGCCGCTGATCGAGTTCGTACACCCCGACGATCGCGAGATGACGCTGCAGGCGCGCCGCAACCTCACGCGCGGCGTGCCGCTCCTCACGCTCTACAACCGGTACCGGTGCAAGGACGGCTCCTACCGGTGGTTCGGGTGGCGCTCGGTCGCGCTGCTCGATCGCGAGCTGGTCTACGCGGTGGCGCGCGACGTCACCGCGGAGCGCGAGGCGCAACGCGCGCACCAAGAGCTCGCCGAGCGCCTCTCCGCGACCCTGAACAGCATCGCCGACGGCGTGATCGCGACGGACGCCGTGGGGCACGTCGTGCGCATGAACCCGGTGGCCGAGCGGGTCACGGGCTGGCCCTCGTCCGAGGCGGTGGGACGGCCGCTGACCGAGGTGTTCGACGTGCGGAGCCCCGGCGCGCATCCGATGCGACGCACACTCTCGGAAGGGCTCGCGGCCGAGCACCGCGATCAATCGCGGTTGATCGCGCGCGACGGGATCGAGCGCCCGATCGCGTACAGCTACGCGCCGATGCGCGACGCGGACGGCGCGCTCAGCGGCGCGGTCTTCGTGCTCCGCGATCTGACCGAGGAGAAGGCGCTCGAAGCCAAACAAGCGCGGCTCCAGCGCCAGCTCATGGTGGCCGATCGCATGGTGTCGGTGGGCACGCTCGCCGCGGGCGCGGCCCACGAGATCAACAACCCGCTCGCGTGCATCCTGATGAACCTCGAGACGCTCGGCGAGGACCTGCGCGCGATGGCGAGCGGCACCACGACGGACCTGAGCGATTGCGTCGAGATGGTCGCGGACGCACGTCGCAGCGTCGATCGCATCCGGAAGATCGTGCGCGAGCTGAAGACCTTCTCGCGGGCCGAAGAGGAGGAGCAGCGAGCTCGGATCGACGTCCGTACGGCGCTCGAGATGTCGATCGACATGGCGTTCAACGAGATCCGACACCGCGCGCGCCTCGTGAAGGACTACGGTCCGATCCCGCACGTCGACGGCGACGAGTCGCGGCTCGCGCAGGTCTTCATCAACCTCCTCGTCAACGCCGCGCAAGCGATCGACGAAGGCAACGCCGACGTCCACGAGATTCGCGTGCTGACGTCGACCGATCCACGCGGCGCAGCGGTGATCGAGGTGCGTGACACGGGCTGCGGGATCCCCGACGAGCTGCTCGGACGGATCTTCGATCCCTTCTTCACCACGAAGCCCGTCGGCGTCGGCACCGGGCTCGGCCTCTCGATCTGCCACAACATCGTGAGCGCGTGGGGTGGCGAGATCGTCGCCAGCAACCGTCCGGAGGGTGGCGCCAGCTTCCGCGTCGTCCTGCCCGCGGCGACGGAGATCGAAGAGCCCACTGCCCCCTCCGTCGCCACCACGGCGCCGCCGCGATCCGAGGTCGTCGAGTCGAAGCGTGCGATCGTGCTCGTGGTCGACGACGAGCCGAGCGTGGGAGCGAGCCTCGGGCGGCTGCTGCGCGGTCACGACGTCACCGTGACCACCGAGGCTCGGAAGGCGCTGACGCTCGCGCTCTCACGCCACTTCGACGTGATCATCTCGGATCTGATGATGCCCGAGATGTCGGGGATGGAGCTCTACGAGGCGCTGCGACGCGAGCGGCCCGAGGTGGCGGAGCGGGTGATCTTCATCACCGGCGGCGCGTTCACGAGCGCAGCGCAGAGCTTCCTGGAGCGCGTGTCGAACGTGCGTTTGTACAAACCCTTCGATGCGGTGGCGCTTCGCTCGCTGGTCGAAGCGTCCGCGCCCTGACCCGCCCGCGAGAAGCTTCCTCGGCCTGACGCCGAAGTCGAGCGGCTCGTGTACCCTCCGCGGCCATGTTCGCGCAGTACGACGACTACGACGCCCTGGGTCTCGCGGAGCTGGTGAAGAAGAAAGAGGTCCGCTCGGCGGATCTGATCGAGGAGTGCATCGCGCGCATCGAGCGGGTGCAGCCGAAGCTCGATTGCGTGGTGTGGCCGATGTACGAGCAAGCGCGCGCGGCGCGGCCGAGCGGCGGCCCCTTCGAGGGCGTGCCCTTCTTGCTCAAGGATCTGCTGCAAGGCGTTCGTGGCGTGCCGACCACGAGCGGCTCGAGGTTCTTCCGCGGCACGATCGCCGACCGCGACGGCGAGCTCTCCCTCCGCTACGTGAAGGCGGGCCTGGTCACCGTCGCGAAGACCGCGACGCCCGAGCTCGGGCTCTTGCCCGTCACCGAGACCGACGTGCACGGCGCGTGTCGCAACCCGTGGAACCTCGATCGCACCCCGGGCGGCAGCTCGGGCGGCAGCGGCGCGGCGGTGGCGGCGGGCATCGTGCCGATGGCGCACGGCGGCGACGGTGGCGGCTCGATCCGCATCCCGGCCTCGTGCTGCGGGATCTTCGGGCTCAAGCCGACGCGCGCGCGCACCCCGACCGGTCCGCTCTCGAGCGAGGGCTGGAGCGGCTTCGCGATCGAGCACGTGCTCAGCCGGAGCGTGCGCGACAGCGCGGCCGCGCTCGACGCGACCCAGGGCGCCGAGCCCTACGCGCCCTACCACGCGCCCGCCGTGAAGCGGCCCTTCCTCGAAGAGACCACGCGCGAGCCGGGTCGTCTGCGCATCGGCTTCCACTGGGAGCCCGCGATGCTCGGCGACGTGCACCCCGACTGCGTCGCGGCGGTGAAGGACGCGGCGAAGCTGCTCGCGGAGCTCGGGCACGACGTCGAAGAGGTGCGACCGCAGCACGATCGCGAGCACCTCACGCGCTGCTTCTTCACCGTGGTGAGCGCGAACACCGCGGCCGAGATCGACGAGGGCGCGCGACGGCTCGGCAAGAAGGCGCGCCCTTCCGACTTCGAGACCGCGACCTGGCTCGGCGCGCAGATGGGGCGCTCGTTCGACGGCGCGACGGTGATGCTCGCGCTGCGCGATCTGCAAGCCGAGACACGACGGCTCGCGCATCGGCTCGGCGACTACGACGCGATCCTCACGCCGACGCTGGGGAGTCCGCCGCTGCCGATCGGCGCGCTGAAGCCGCAGGGGCTCGAGGGCAAGGTGCAGGAGCTGGTGAAGGCGTTCGATCTGCGCGCGGCGCTGAAGCTCCCGGGCCTGCTCGAGCGAACGCTGAAGGACGTGTTCGCGTTCATCCCCTTCACGCCGGTGGCGAACTTCACCGGGCAGCCGTCGATGAGCGTTCCGCTCTACTGGAACGCGGAGGGCATGCCGATCGGCTCGATGCTCACCGGGCGCTTCGGCGACGAGGCCACGCTCTTCCGCCTCGCCGCGCAGCTCGAGCAGGCGCGGCCATGGGCGAAGCGTCGCCCGCCGGTGTTCGCGGGCGCGCCGGCTTGAGGCCCGCGAGCGACCCCGGGAGGTCGTGGTGCAGGTGAACCTTCGATGCGCCCGTCCTCACGTGGGTGGGCTTGGCCTCGCGCCGCCGGTGCGGTAGACCCGCGGCTCCCCGAGCCCGACGAGTCCGGGCTCACCCCGCTCCGACGCCGACCGCGACGCGAGCGGCAACACACTTCGTTCAGGATCCCATGCGACGCTTCCTCGGCCTCTTCGCGCTCCTCTCCCTCGCCGCCTGCAGCGACGGCATCGACCGCCTCGAAGGCGACGGCTGTCAGCCGGCGTGCCGAGACCTCGCGATCGTCGACGATCCCGACATGCAGCGCGGGCTCATCTGCACGCCGCCGAGCCACGACGCGGACGAATGCGCGTTGGGCGGCGAAGGCTCCGTGGTGTGCCCGGGCTCGGAGATCCCGACCTGCGGCGAGAACGGACCGCCGACCTGCCCGAGCGGCGCGATCCCGTACTGCGCGCGCTGAGCGCTTCGTCGACCGGCGGCGCGCCGTAGGCCTGCTCGAGCGGCCGACCGTCTCTCTCACTCGCACGATCGCGTCTGGGGACCGAGCGCGAGCGTGTGCCCGCGCCCACGCAGCGTGCCGCCGAGGAACGGCCCCGGCGGCTCGAACGCGAGCTCACCGATCCGCGCGGAAGCGCCGTCGTCTCCGAGCTCGGGGATCTGCGCGCCCCGCACGCGGAGCACGCGCCAGGGGCTGGTCATCGCGACGAGCGACCGACGCTCGCCCGCGTCGAGCGCGATCGCGCGGCGCGCTCCGACGAACGTCGGGCGCCGGATGACGTTCGGCGTCGACGTCGTGAGCTGAAGGACCTGCGCTTCGTCGTCCGCGAGACTCTCGAGCGACGCGCCCATCGGCGCCGCCTCGAGGAAGATCGTCGCGTGCTCGAAGCGAAGCTCCACCGCGACGAGCTGCTCCATCGGCAGCTCGCAGCGCAACGCGCCGATTCGCAGCGCCGCGCGCTCGCCCGCGAACGCGCGCTCGTGCGCTTCGAGGGGCGGCGAGCTCGCACCACACGCGAGCACGAGCAGCGAGAGCGACGAGGCGAGGGCACGCACGATCACCCGGGGCATCGTACGCGCGCGAACGCCGCCGTCACGTGCACGCGCGAGGTCGTGCACGAAGCGGCGGCGATCGAGGTGTCGCGCGACGAAGTGGGTCACGCGACGAGCTGGGCGACGAGAGCTGGGCGACGTGCTGCGCGCCCGGGCTTCAGGGCTGGTACTCGAACACGCCCCGCAGGTCTTCCGTCGCGCTGATGTACGTGCGCCCCGATCGCTCGCGGAAGCTCTTCACGCGGAACTGGTAGATCATGCCCGGCTCGAGCGCCGCGCCCGTCCACGTGTAGGTCACGTCCGCCGAGCCGCTCACGCCGCCGACGTCCGCCGTGTGCACCACGTCGCCGAGCGCGTCGACCACCACGAGCTCGTAGCCGTCCTCGCTGGAGTCGTCTTCCCACACGAAGGTCGGATCGCCCGCGCCGATCACCTCGACGCCCTCGGCGCCCGGCGAGCGCACCGCGAGCGCGCCCGTCACCTTGAAGCTCGTGTCGAGGGTCACGTCGGCCCCCGCGACGTCGACGAACACGATCTCCGTCCCGCCGATGTTGGTGTCCGGATCGCGCACGAGGCCGTCGTTCTCGAAGGCCGCGAGCACCGCGTAGCGACCGGGCGGGACACCTTCGAAGGTGAACGCGTTGCTGACGTTCGCGACGCGCAGGCCCGCGGGCGCCTCGCCGCGCGCGGCGTCCTCGTCGAACGTCGACGCGACCGCGAGGATCACGCTCGTCACCGATCCACCCGCTGCGTTCACGATGTTCACCGACCCCGAGACCCGCGCGACACCAGCCGTCGTCGCGTCGAGCACCACGTCGGTGAGCGCGCCCGTCGCGTCGACCGTCTCCGGCGCGATCACGACGCCCGCGCGGTAACCCGCGACCACGGTGCTGCCGTTCGGCACGTTGAAGAGCAAGAAGTCGCCGTCGCTGCCGGACACCGCGCTCGACACCGCGACGCCGCCCTGCTCGGCCACCACGAGCACGCCGCCCACGAGCTCCGCCGGTCCGCTCACGGTGCCTTCGATGGTGCCACCCACGACGCCGATCGACACGAGGCCCACGTCCGAGGCCGCGTTCCTCAGCACGTAGCCGTCGTCGCCCGCGACCGCGTCGCCGAGCTGGAGCGGCAACGCGCTGCGCGGCGCGGTCGGAAACGTCTGGTAGCCCGCCGCCGACACGCGCAGCGTCACCGCGTCCGCGACCGGAACGCCCTCCGCGTCACGCCGCGTCGGCACCGGCAACGCGTACGTTCCGTCCGCCGCGCTGCGCACGACGTTGCTGCGGGCGCCGCCGTTCGCGTCGAGCGCGACCACGGTGGCGTTCGCGATGCCGACGTCGTCCGCGGTGTCGAACACGCGGCCCTCGATCGTCACGGGCGCGAAGCAGGCGTTCTCGCCTCCGACGACCTCCTCGCAGACCTGACCGGTCTCGCAGCCGTCGTTGGACCCGAGGGTGCACGGTCCGTCCTTGCCGTCACCGCCGCACGCGGACGCCGCGAGGAGCGTCGTCGCGAGGAGCGCCGTCGCGCGCCGCACCGCCGCGGGCTGGGCTCGAACCGAACCGTCGGAAGCCGAACGAAGCGTGAGAGTGTGTGTGCGCATGAGCGGAGGATGCCCGCTCGCGAAGGCCCGCGAAGCGCGTGTCGGGGCACGCACGGACGCGGGATCGTTCAGAATTACAGTCTCCGTCGGCGCGCGCTCCGGTCGCGGTACTCTGCGCGCCGATGGATCTCCTCGCGCCCTTCCGTACCGCGCGCGCGCTCGCGCAGACCGTCGGCGATCTCGCGACGGGTGTCTCGCGCTCGAGCTTTCGAGACGCCTGGCTCGCCGAGCTCGGCGCGATCCCCGCGCTCACCACCGGCGCCGCACCTTGGCTCGTGCGCACCTTCGTGGGCGGCACGCTCGAGAGCGCCGCGCGCAAACACGCGGTCGAGAAGCCACACGCGACCGCGTTCTTGCACGACGACACGCGCTGGACCTGGGCCGACCTCGATCGACGCACCTCGGCGGTCGCGTGGACCCTCGAACGAGCGGGCGCCGCACGCGGCGACGTGATCGCGCTGCTCGGACCCAACGCACCCGAGTACTTCGGCTGGGTGCTCGGCGCGACGCGCGCGGGCGTGACCGCCGCGCTCGTGAACACGCACCTCGAAGGGCGCCCGCTGCACCACGCGATCACGAGCGCGAAGGCCCGCCTCGTGATCGTGCACGCGTCGCTCGTGGCGCCGCTGCGCGCGCTGCGCGCGAGCGGTCATGCGCTGCCGCCGATTCACGTCTACGGCGCCGACGCCGACGAGCACGCGAACGAACGCGCGCACGAGCACGACGCGGACGCCGCGATCGCGCAGGCGCCGCCGGCCCCCTACCCGCCCGCCCCGACCACCGACGAAGGCGACTTCGTCTACATCTACACCTCCGGCACCACCGGCCTGCCGAAGCCCTGCCGCATCTCCCACGGCCGCGCCGTGATGGCGGGCGCCGGCTTCGGGCACGTGGTCTTCGAGCTCGGCGAAGGCGACGTGCTCTACAGCGTGCTGCCGCTCTACCACGCGAGCGCGCTCATGCTCGGCGGTGGCGCTTGCCTCACCACCGGCACGCCGATGGCGCTGCGCGACGGCTTCTCCGCGCGCGCCTTCTGGCCCGACGTCCACCGCTACCGCGCGACCGCGATGATCTACATCGGCGAGCTCTGCCGCTACTTGCTCGCCTCGCCGGAGCACCCGCTGGAGAAGAACAGCCCGCTCCGCATCGCGGCCGGCAACGGGCTTCGCCCCGACGTCTGGCCGGGGTTTCAATCGCGCTTCGGGATGCCGATCATTCGCGAATTCTACGCGGCCACCGAGGCCCCCGGCTTCATCGTCAACCTCACGGGCCGCGTCGGCTCCGTCGGACACGTCCCCCTGCGCCGTACCGGCTGGATGACCCTCGTGCGCTACGACGTGGAGACGGGCGAGCACCTGCGCGACGAGCGCGGCTTCTACGTGCCGTGCGAGCGCGGCGAGGTCGGCGAGCTCCTCGTGCGGCTGCCCGAGCGCCCGCTCACGCCCGCCACCGAGTACCGCGGCTACACCGATCCGGACGCGACGCAGAAGAAGGTGCTCACCGACGTCTTCGTGAAGGGCGACCGCTACTTCCGCAGCGGCGATCTGCTGCGCTTCGACGAGGACGACTACTTCTACTTCGTCGATCGCATCGGCGACACCTACCGCTGGAAGGGCGAGAACGTCTCCACCGCAGAGGTCGCGGACGTGCTCACGAGCGCGCCGGGCGTGACCGAAGCCACCGTCGTCGGTGTACGCGTGCCGGGCCACGAGGGCCAAGCGGGCCTCGCCGCGATCGTGCTCGAGCCAGGCGCGACCTTCGACGCGCAGGGGTTCTGGAAGGCCGCGCAGGAGCTCCCGAGCTACGCCCAGCCGCGCTTCGTGCGGGTGATCTCCGCGATGCAGACCACCGGCACCTTCAAGATCCAGAAGAACGGTCTCCGCCACGAAGGCGTCGATCCGAACGCGGTGAACGACCCGCTCTTCGTGCGCGGAGAATCTGGATACGTGCCGCTCGACGTTCCTCGTTGGCACGAGGTGGTGGACGGGCGTTTCCGGCTTTGATCCCTTCCTGTGCGACCGAACACTTGCTCGACTTCCTCGCGGTCGCCCCGCTCTCGTTCCCCGCTCAGTTCGCCCCGCTCTCGTTCGCGACTCGGCGCGACCGCCTGAGGCTCACGTCACTCGCGATCGCGCGCGACTCGCCACGCGATCCGCGCGAGCCAGTCCTCGGCGTCGTTGCGCAGCGCGGGCCGCGACCTCGCCGTCTCGAAGAGCGTACGGCTCTCGTCGAGGCGCCCGAGCGCGAACGCCGAGATCGCGGTCATCCTCCGCAGCTCGTCGTCGAAGCGTTCGCTCGGCAGCCCACGCTCCTTCGCGACCTGCAGCAGCGGCCACGCCAGATCCCAACGTTCGTTCTGGATGAGCTGCCGCGCCTCGAGGTACGCGCCGAGCCCGTCCTGCCGCGCATCCGCGATCCCACGCGCGAGGTGCACCGCGATCGGCGCCGGCACGCCGCGCGCGTCCGGTCCGACCAAGAGATCGCGTACGTGGCGCCCCACCGCGCCGCCGGTCTCGATCGCGAGCAGCTTCACCTCGCGCCCGCGCCGCTCGTCGTCGCTCTGCGGCAGCTCGAGCAGCGCCTCGTAGAGCGCGCGCGCCGCCTCGCGATCGCCGCGCAGCCAGAGCGCGTCCGCGAGCCGCTCCTTGGCCATCGCGACCAGCGGCGCCGGCGCGCCTTCTTCGAGCGAAGCGAGCTCCGCGCGCGCTTCGTCGAGCTGCCCTCGCCGCGCGAGCGCCCCGACGAGCGCGAGCCGCGCGCCGAGATCGCCCTCCTCGATCGACAAGATCTCTCGGCACGTACGCACCACGCGGCGATCGTCGCCCGCCGCGAGATCCGCGCCGAGCTCCTGCTGCAGCCGCGCGAGCACGTGCGGGCAGGTCGTCGCGAAGATGCTGCTGCGCGAGAACCGGAGCTCCGCGAGCGCGAGCTTCCGCGGGTCGAGCTCGATCCCGTCGAGGAAGCGGTTCCACTCCGCCTCGAGCTCCACGAGTGATCCGTCGGCGGCTGACCCCGCCGACCGAGTGGATCCGTCGGCGGCTGACCCCGCCGACCCAGTAGAACCAAGCAGGCTCGGATCGCCCGCACGATGCGCCGCTCGCACCGCCTCCGCGCCCTTCGTGTCGAGCGCCCAGCGCACGAACGAGCCCGCGGTCGCGTAGGCGTCACGCGCGGGGTGCTGCAAGAAACGAAGCCCGAAGAGATCGGCGAGCGGCGGCAGCCGATCCATCTCGCGCAGCGCGCGCGCCCACTCGTGCGGCGTCATGCCGTCCGACGAAGGCCACTCCACCGCGACCGCGATGCCCTCGATGAAGCCCGGGTTCGGCAGGTAACCACCGAGCTGCCCCGACACGCGAAACGGTCCGCGCGCCGCGTTGCCCGCGACCACGTGCACCACCTCGTGCGCGAGCACCGGATGCGGCCACCCGCGGAGCTGCAAGTGCACCTCGTCGCGCCAAGGCTTCGCGATGAAGGTCGAGCCCGCGCCCATCGCGCGCCGCTTCTCCTCGGTGTCCCGGTAGAAGAACGCATGCACCGGCGTGGTCTGCGTGACGCCGAGCATCGACTCCGCGCGGCTGACGCGGAAGTCGCAGTCCTCCACCAATCGCGCGAGCTGCGCCTCCGAGAGCTCGCGCGGCGCGTGCACCACGCAGCGCTCGCCACGCCGCACCGCGCCGAGCGTCTCGTCGATCGACGCGACCGAGGTTCGGTGTCCGAGCGCGAGCCCCTGCGTGCGCCCGCCGAGCGCGCACGCGAAGAGCGCGATCGCGAGCAACGTGCGCGGCCACCGCGTGCGGAGCTGTCGCCACGCGAGCGGACGTTCCGCCGCGGGTCGCCACACGATCGAGAAGAGCGTGATCGCGGCGCCGAGCCACGCGAGCGAGATCGCGCGGTAGCTGAGCAGCGAGCTCGGGAGGCCGACGTCCTCGTCGTAGATGGTGCCGGGGAACCAACCCGCGAAGGGGTCGTAGACGAAGATCGCGGGCGAGAACCAGAACTGCAGCAGCCCCCAGAGCGCGCTCGCGATCGGCACCGACACCGCGAGCGTGGTGGCGAGCCGAGGTCGTTTCACGAGCGCGCCGATCACCAGACCGACGAAGCTCGCGAGCAGCACGCCCACGCCCGGCCCCAGCAGCACGAAGGCGAGCCCTTCGAGCGGCGCGCAGTTGCGGACGCGGAGCTGGTTGAGCGCGAGGATCGCGGTCGGGATCGCGAGCAGGAGCACGCCGATGCCGAGCGCGCGACCGATCGCATCGCTGGCTCCGTCTGGCGCTCCGTCGCGCCCCACACGAGCGCCGAGCCACGCGGCCAAAATCGGCAACGCGAGCCCGAGCGCGAGCGCGCTCTCGACCCCGTGCACGCCGAGCAGCCGCGAGGTGGACAGCGCGACGCCGACCGCGCCCGCGAGCAGAAACGGGATCGTGCGCGACGTCGGTCGCCAGCGCTTCCACCCGCCCACCGATCGCCGCGTCGGATCCGTCGCTCGCTCCGGCGCTCGCTCCGTCGAGAGCTCGGCCCCCGAAGCAGCGGCCGACGAAGCGCCCTCGGTCTCGTCCTGGCTCACGGTCGCACGCCCGACGGTGCTCGCGCGCTCACGCCGAAGCCACGTCGGCCAGCGCGAGCGGGAGCACCTCCGACGCCTTGCTCACGAGGCAGATCTCGAGCGACTCGCGGATCTCCTTGGGCACCTCGTCGAGGTCCGGCTCGTTCATCTTCGGCAGCAGGATCCGCTTCATGCCGGCGCGGTGCGCGGCGAGCAGCTTCTCCTTGATGCCTCCGACCCGCAGCACGTTCCCACGCAGCGTGATCTCGCCCGTCATCGCGACGTCGGAGCGCACCTTCAAACGCGTGAACATCGACGCGAGCGCGGTGAACACCGTGATGCCCGCCGACGGACCGTCCTTCGGCACCGCGCCGTTCGGCAGGTGCACGTGCACGTCGACCTTCGTGAGGAAGTCTTCCGGCAGACCGAGCTCCTCCGCGTGCGCGCGCACGTACGTGAAGGCCGTCGCGACCGACTCCTTCATCACGTCGCCCATCTGCCCCGTGAGGTGAACGCGGCCTTTGCCCGGCATCCGCCGCGCTTCGACGTAGAGCACGTCGCCGCCCGACGGAGTCCACGCGAGCCCTGCCGTCACGCCCGCCTGCGGCCGACGCTCCATCTCCTCCGGCAGATATCGCGGCGGCCCGAGCACCCGCTCGACGTACGCGGGCGACGCGATCACGTGCACGTCCTCGCCCGCCGCGAGCCGCACGGTCACCTCACGGCACACGCTCGCGACCTGCTGCTCCAGCTTTCGTACGCCCGCCTCGCGCGTGTACTCGTCGATGATCTTCGCGACCGCGGCGTCCTCGAAGTCGAGCCGCTCCGGCGACAGACCATGCTCTTCGAGCTGCCGTGGCACGAGGAACGAACGCGCGATCGCGTGTTTCTCCTCGCGCGTGTAGCCGGCCACGTCGATCACCTCCATGCGATCGAGGAGCGGCCCCGGGATGGTGTCCTTCGTGTTCGCGGTGGCGATGAACATCACCTGCTGAAGATCGAAGGGCACCTCGATGTAGTGATCGACGAAGGTGTCGTTCTGCTCGGGATCGAGCACCTCGAGCAGCGCGGCCCCCGGATCGCCGCGGGTGTCGCTGCCGAGCTTGTCGATCTCGTCGAGGAGCATGACCGGGTTGCGGCTGCCCGCTTTCTTCAGCGCGCCGACGATGCGGCCCGGGAACGCGCCCACGTAGGTGCGGCGATGCCCGCGGATCTCCGCTTCGTCCTGCACGCCGCCGAGCGAGACACGCACGAACTGCCGCCCCGTCGCGCGCGCGATCGAACGCGCGAGCGAGGTCTTGCCGACGCCGGGCGGACCGACGAAGCACAAGATCGGACCGCGCACGTCGTGCCGCAGCTTGCGCACCGCGATGTACTCGGTGATGCGCTTCTTCGCCTGCTCGAGCCCGTGGTGATCCTCGTCGAGCACGCGCCGCGCCTCGCCCACGTCGAGGCGATCGGGCGTGGTCTTCGTCCACGGCAGATCCGTGATCCACTCCACGTACGAGCGCGCGACCTGATACTCGGAGCTCGCCGAGCTCATCGTACGCATGCGGCCGAGCTGCTTGCGCGCCGCGCGCTCCGCCTCCTGCGGGATGTCGAGCCGCGCGAGCTTCTCACGCAGCCCCTCGAGCTCGTCCTCGTCGTCCTCCGGCTCGCCGAGCTCGCGCTTGATCGTGCGGAGCTGCTGGCGGAGGAGGTACTCGCGCTGCGTGCGCGACATCTCCTCCTCCACCATCGTCGAGATCTCCTTCTTCACCCGGTAGACCTCGCTCTGCCGGTTCACGAGCTCGAGCACCTTGCGAAGCCGCTCGCGCACGTCGAGGGTCTCGAGCACCGTCTGCTTGGCGTCGTTGCCGACGGGGAGGTTCGACGCCACGAGATCCGCGAGCGCGCCCGCTTCCTTCACGTTGTCGAGGATCGAGCTCGCGTCGCGCGGCTGGTTCGGGAGCACCGCGGTCAACCGCCGCGCCGACTCGCGCAGGTGCGCGGCGAGCGCCTCGATCTCGACGTCCGGCGACGGGATCTCGCGGATGCGCTCGATGTGCGCCTTCAGGCACGGATGTTTGGCGACCTGATCGAGCACGCGCATCCGCGACACGCCCTGGAGCACCACGCTGTAGTTGCCGGAGCTCAGGCGGATGACTTTCAGGATGCGCGCCACCGTGCCGATGTGGTGGATCTCCTCGAAGCTCGGATCCTCGACCTCGGGGCGACGCTGGCCGACCACGCCGATGAGCGGACGATCGGCGCCGTCGCCGACGACCTCCTCGACGAGGCGCACCGAGCGCGGACGCCCGACGTTCACCGGCACCACGGAGGCCGGGAAGAGCACCGAGTTGCGGAGCGGCAGGAGCGGGAGGACCGGGGGTCCTTCGGAGGGAAACAGAGAGTCGGTCATGAACGTCCTCAGCGTACGTGATCTGCGGGCGATCGGACATCCAGTGCGTGGGGAAAGGTGGGTCTGAACCGCCGAGCCGCGTGATCCCGCTGGCGCCGAGCGAAACCCGTGCCCAAGGTCCGCCGCCCATGCAGGTCGAGGCCCAATCCGACGACCGATCCGGCGCCGTCCGCCAGGAGCTGCGCGCTCTCTTCGCGCTCGCGACGCCGCTCGCGATCTTGCAGCTCGCGAACAGCGGCGTGGGCGCCGTCGGCACCGCATACGCCGGGCGCGTGAGCGAGGCGACCCAGGCCGCGGTCGGGCTCGGCATGACGCTCTTCTTCGGCGTCACCGTGATCGGCCTCGGGCTCGTGCTCGGCTTCGATCCCTTGGTCGCCCAAGCGGTCGGCGCGGGCGAGCGTCGCGCGCGCTCGCTCGTCTGGCAGGCGGTGTGGATGGCGATCGTGGCGGGCATCCCGCTCGCGACGATCCAGACCGTGATCGCGCTCGTGCTGCCCTACGTCGGGCTCGACGACGCGACCGCGGTGCTCACGCGCGACTACCTGCTCGCGCGCGTTCCCTCGATCTTTCCGTTCCTGATCGGCGCCGCGCTGCGCACCTACCTGCAAGCCCACGACCGCACCCGCCCGCTGCTGGTCGCGGCCGTCGTCGCCAACGTGATCAACGTGCCGGTCACCCACGTCGCGGTGATCACGCTCGGCTGGGGCGCGCTCGGCGCCGGCATCGCGGCGAGCGCGGCGACCTTCGCGATGATGATCGTCGAGCTCCTCGCCGTGCAGCAGTTGCTCGCGGAGCACGGCGCGCCGGAGCCGAACGAGCGCCGCCTCGATCGCGCGGTGCTGGTGCGCGCAGCCCGCGTGGGCTTCCCGCTCGCGATGCAGCTCTTCGCGGAGGTCGGCGCCTTCACGCTCGCCACCGTGCTCATCGGCTACATCGGCAGCCGCGCGCTCGCTGCGCACAACGTCGCGCTCCAGCTCGCGAGCCTCACGTTCCAGGTCGCGCTCGCGCTCGGTGCGGCGGCGTCGGTGCGCGTGGGCCTCGCGATCGGTCGCGCGGACGTCGTCGCCACGCGGCGCGCGGGCATGCTCGCGATCGGTGCCGGCGTCGCGTTCAGCCTCGTCGCGGCAGCCGCGTTCTTCGTCGTCCCGGCCGAGCTCGCGGGCATCCTCACCGACGAAGCGGGCGTGATCGCGGCCGCGGTGCCGCTGCTCTACGTCGCGTCCGCGTTTCAGCTCGGCGACGGCGTGCAGGCGATCGCGGCGGGCGCGCTCCGCGGCGCGGGCGATACCCGCACCACGATGTTCGCGAACCTCGCTGGCCACTACCTCGTCGGCCTGCCGCTCGGCCTCGTGCTGGCGTTCGCCTTCGACCTCGGCGCGCTCGGCTTCTGGTGGGGTCTCTCCGCCGGCCTCACCAGCGTCGGCGTGTTGCTCGCGTGGCGCTTCTGGAAGCTGTCCGCGCGCGCGATCGCCCGCGTTTGACGGGCGATTCGACGAGCCCACGTTGCCGCGGATCGCGAGCTCAGCGCGCGCTCCCGAAGAGCGTGTCCCACAGCGCGCGGCGCTCGCGCAGCGTGTCGATCTCCGGCCGCGGCAAACGTTCGAGCGCGCCCCCGTCCTCGCTGCGGACCGCGAAGAGCTTGGAGGTCGGCGAGGCCGGCGTGCCGAAGCGTAGATCCGTGAGCGTCACGCCTTCCTCGTCGCGCTCCGCGAGCACGAGACCGTCCGCGAACCACTCGAAGATCTCGCCGCGCTCCGTCGCGCGCACGCGGCGCACCTCGTCGTCGACGTCCGAGCGCAACGACGTCACCTCGAGCGGCGCGTCGTTCAAGAGCGAGACGTAGACGATGCGGTATTCGTCGCCGCGTTTGCCCACGACACGAAAGAGCTGGTTCGTGAGCAGCGCGGGCAGCGCACGCACGTGCTCGGGCGAGAAGCCCTCCGCGCGCATCGCATCCACGCCGCGATCGCGCGCGCGCGTCATCGACCACGTGCCGAAGAGCAGGTACGCGGTCGTGAACGCGAGCACGCCCCACATCGGCTTCGGCCGCGCGCGTCTCCAGCTCGCGAGCAGCGCCACGAGCAGCGGCACCGAGTACACGAGGTCGACGATCGACGCGCCGTCCCACGCGTAACGTGCGTTCGTGAAGGGCAGCGCGACCTGCGTGCCGTAGGTGGTGAAGAGATCGAGGATCGAGTGCGTGACGAGCGACCAGGCGGCGAGGTGGGTCCACTGCCACACCGTGCCGACGCGTTTGCCGAAGCGGTGGCCGAGCCAGCCGAAGAGCGGCGCGCACGCGAGCTGGATCGGGATCGCGTGGCTCCACGCGCGGTGATGCACGAGGTCGGCCCAGGGATCGACGAGCGCCGCGACCATGTCGAGGTCAGGCACGAGGCCGCAGAAGCCTCCGTAGATCGTGGCGCGTCCGCCGAGGGTCTTTCGGAAACCGGCGTCCGCGACGGCGGCTCCGAGGAGGATCTGCGTGACGCTGTCCACGGCGACGCTTCCTACGGCTCGCACGCGAAGCCCGCCAGCGTGACGCGATCTTCTTCACACTCGAAGCTTCGCCCACGGACGCCGACGAACCGCGGAGGCGCGACGAGAACGCCCCCCGCATGCGGGGCTCGATCGCTCCCGAGGAGCTCCGCGGAGTTCTTGACCGATCCGATCGCGTCGGTACCGTCGCCCCATGGTCCGCCCCACCGCGCTCGTTCGCGCCGCCGTCGCCGTGCTCTTGCTCGGCCTCGCGATCGACGTGGTGGCGGACGCGCCGCCGTGGCGTCGTCGTCGTCGTCCCGACATCCAGACGAACCGCCGCGCGGCCACGCTGATCACACCCGAGGACTGGCCGGCCGAGCCCAGCTCGCCGCGCGAGGTCGATCCGGAGCGCTTCGCGCGCGCGCTCCGCGAGCTCTGCGGCTGGATGCCGCCCGAGCGACCCGCGACGTGGACCGGGTACATCCTCTCCGCCGCGCGTGAGCACGGCGAAGATCCCTTCCTGCTCGGCGCGCTGGTCCACCGCATGGGCCGGTGTCAGCCGGATGCGGAAGAGCTCGGAGGCGTCGGCGTCACGCTCATCCCTTCGCGCATGTATTGGGAGGACGTGCGCGGCGGTCGCTATCGCTACTGGGTGAAGGATGGCGCGCGCTGGGCGGAGCGCACGATCGCGGTCGATCGTTTTCCCTTCAACGACGTGCGCCTGAAGCGTCCGGAGGAGAACCTCTACTTCGCGGCCGCGTTCCTCAAGGGTTGGCGCGATCAGCACGAGAGCCTGCAGGGCGCGTTCGAGCAGCACCCGCACCGGCACTACGTCTCGCACTTCGTCTACGGCGATCGTGTGCTCAGCGATCGCGCGGAGGATCGGATCCTCCTCGATCGTCGCCGGCTGCTTCAGTACTACGGCGCGCTCCGCGAGCCGGCACCGCTGCGTCGCCTCGGGCTCGAGATCGGCTCACCGCTCGACGGACAGCCGCGCGTGATCAGCAGTTGGCTCGGCGCGGAGCGCGAAGGCGGTCGTCGCTCCCACCGCGGCATCGACGTCGAGAGCGTGCTCGGCGAGCCGGTGCGCGCGATCGCGGACGGTCGCGTGAACTTCGCGGGCGTCGACCTGCCGGGCTCACGCAGCAACGAGAACATGACGCCCGAGCAGATCGAGCAGGTGCCGCGACAATCGCTCGGCAACGGCGGGCGATACGTGTGCATCCTGCATCGTCCGACGGGCGAAGGCGCCGCGCCCTGGCTGCGCTCCTGCTACATGCACCTCGAAGACGTCGAGGTCCGCTGGGGCCAAGAGGTGCGCCGCGGCGAGCGCATCGGCACGGTCGGTCGCACCGGCATGATCAGCTCCGCGCCCCACCTGCACCTCGAGCTGCACGGCCCGGACGGACTGATGGATCCGAGCGAGCACCTCGCGGGCCCGCTCCTTGGCCGCAACCCGGAGGCCGCCGCGCCGCCGCGCCGTCGTCGTTGATCGACGCGCGGAGCGTGGAGCTCGACGTCGCGACGTCATGGTCGACGTCGACGCGGACGTCGCCGACGCGCGCGTCCGGAGCGCGTGCTCTCGCGCTCACACCAGCACGGCGCTCACCGACGGCACTCGCCGCAGGACGCGGTACGCGAGGTGCGCTCCGAGCGCGATGCCGAACGCGTCCGCCCCGAGATCGAGGAGGTCGAAGGTGCGGGTCGCCACGAAGCGCTGCGAGAGCTCCTCGACGAAGACCACCGCGAACACGCCGAGCCCACCGAGGCGCGCCGCGCGCTCGGGCGATCGACCGCTCTCGCGCCGACCGAGCGCGAGCGAGATCGCGAACGCGAACAAACCCATCAGCACGAAGTGCGCGAGCTTGTCGCCGTAGGGAACCTGCGCGACGAGGTGGAGGACGGGCCCGAGGTTGCCGGTGTTCGCGAGCACGACGATGGTCGCGATCGCGAGCGAGACGATCAGGGCGAAGGTGCGCACGCGGCTCGAACGCGCGGTCGGGTCGCGCTTCTTCCCGAAATCGAGGCGAGAGAGCCCACGCCGCGCTCCCTTCGAACTCACGCGCGATCGAGTCCGCGTCTCGTCGACCACCACGCGCAGCGACACGCCGACGGGATCAGCGCTTCCAGTGCTCGCGCACCAGCGCGTCGCGCCACGACACCAGGTCTGCGAAACGGCTCGCGAGGCGCGCGTCGCCCCACACCCGCTTCTCCGCTTCCCCACGCCGCACGTGCGCGCCCGGCGCCACGAACTCGAGCACGCCCGCCATCGCGACGTCCGCGAAGCTGAGCGCGTCGCCGATCAAATGCGCGCGACCTCCGAGCCCTTCGCGCAACGCCTCGAGCGCGAGCTCGAGCTCCACCGCCGGTGGCGCGCCGTACTTTCGTTTGAGCTGCCACGCGCCGAAGAGCGCCACCGGACGCAGCGCGCCCCGCAGCGGCGCCGGCGCGAGGAACGCGATCGCTTCCTTCTGCGCTTCGGGATCGGCAGACGTCGCGTCGGCCGCACGCGCACGTCCGGCGGCGAGCCCTCGATCCGCGGTCGAGACCCAATGCGTGATTGCGTCGTCGTCCGGAAAGAGCGAGGCGCCCGAGCCCTGCGCCTCCGCGAAGCGCGCGATCGCCACGCTGTCCTCGATCGGCCGATCGTTCGTGAAGAGCACGGGCACGCTCACGCGGCCGCTCCAACGCCCGACCCGACGCCTCAGCCCGAGCTCGCCGAGGATCGGCACGTAGGGCTCGAGACGGTACGGCACCCGGTGGTGGTCGAGCGCCCAGCGCGCGCGCTGCGTCCACGGTGAGTACGCGAGCCCGAGGAGGGTGTTCGTCATGCCGCGCATCTTTCGAGTCGCCGCGCCCACGTCAATCGGACGCGAAGGAGGGTCGGCCGACGACCAGGGCGAACGGTCGAAGCATCGACGAGCGATCGAAGGGCACGGCCCGGACGGAAGACGAAAGGGCCGACCCGGAGGCCGACCCTTCGTCACGCGTCACGACCGAAGCCGCGTCGCTCGGTTTCGCTCGCTTCGATCAGCGCGCCGCCGCGAGGGCCGCGTCGATCTCGCGCTTGAACGCCTCGAAGGGCTGCGCGCCCTGGAGGAGTCGTCCGTTGATGAAGAAGCTCGGCGTGCCGATCTGCGCGCCCGCCGCGCGGACCGCTTCCATGTCCGCGTCGACCGCCGCCTTGTGACGCTCGGTGTCGAGCGCCTGGCGGAACTGCGCCATGTTCAGGCCGAGGGCCTCCGCGTGACGCTCGAGCGCCGGGCGCTCCATGTCGCGCTGGTTCTCGAAGAGGAGGTCGTGGTAGGCCCAGAACTTCTCGTTGCCGCCCTGACGGAAGGCTTCGAGAGACGCCTGCGCCGCGAGGTGCGCCTGCTGGTGGAACGGCAGCGGGTAGTTGCGCCACACGATCTGAACCTGGTTGCCGTACTCCTGGAGAATCTGCGCGATCGTCGGATTGACGCGGCCGCAGAAGGGGCACTGGAAGTCCGAGAACTCCTGGATGATCACGCGGGCGCCACGCGCCGCACCCTTGGTCGGGGCGTTGCGGGGAACCGCGATCTCGTAGCGCTCGGGCGCAGGGGCCGGAGCCGCCGCCCCGGGCTGCGCCGCGCCGCCGGGCGCCGCGATGAACTGCGGGGTCGTCGCGCCGTCCGCGATGATCGTCGCGTACACGCGGTTCCGCGGGGTGCCACGCTCGACGAGCGCGCGCGCCTTCGCGAGCTCCTCGTCGACCATCGCCTTGAAGCGCTCGTAGGGCTGCGCGCCACGGAGGTTGCGGCCGTTGATGAAGAAGCTCGGGGTGCCGGTCGCGCCGACGCCGCGCGCGACGCCCTGCTGACGCTCGATGACCGCGTTGTGCTCGTTGTTGTCGAGCGCCGCGCGGACCTGCGCCATGTTCAAACCGACTTCACCGGCCCAACGCTCGAGGTTCTCACGCGTCAGCTCGCGCTGGTTCGCGAAGAGGAGCTCGTGCAGACGCCAGAACTTCTCGTTGCCGCCCTGCTCGAAGGCCTCCATCGCGAGGTTGTGCGCGGGGCCCGCGTTGCGGTGGAAGGGGAGCGGGTTGTTCATCCACACGACGCGGACGTCACGCGGGTACTCCTCGAGGAGACGATCGAGCGTGGGCTCGACGCGGCTGCAGAACGGGCACTCGTAGTCGCTGACCTCGACGATCGTGACGAGCGCGTCGTCCGGACCGCGCTGCGGCGCCGGCTGCTGGATCTCGATCTTGTACACCGCGTTCGGATCCGGCTGCTGCTGCGGCTGCTGCGGCTGCGCGGCGGGCTGGTTCGGCTCCGGCGCGGGCGAGGTGCGGCCGTTGCGGATGAGCTCCGCGTAGACGTTCCGCGCCGGCGTGCCGGCCTGGACCATGCGGCGCGCGTTCGCGAGCTCGCGGTCGATGACCTCCTTGAAGGCCTCGAACGGCTGCGCGCCCATGAGCTGCACGCCGTTGATGAAGAACGCCGGGGTGCCGCGCGCGCCGAGGCTGGCCGCGAGCTGCTGATCGGCGGTGATCTTCGCCTGGTGCTCGTTGTTGTCGAGCGCCGCGCGGACCTGCGCCATGTCGAGGCCCGCCTGCTGCGCGTAGCGCTCGAGGTCGGCCCGCGTGAGCGCGCGCTGGTTCTCGAACAGGATGTCGTGCACCTGCCAGAACTTCTCCGCGCCACCCTGCTCGTACGCCTCCATCGCGAGGTTCGCGGCGGGGCCGGCCTCGGGGTGGAACGGGAGCGGGTTGTTGCGCCAGACGATGCGCACCTGGCCGCGGTACTCGTTCATGATGCGCGACGTCGTCGGAAGGACGCGGGCGCAGAACGGGCACTGGAACTCCGAGACCTCGACGATGGTGACGAGCGCGTCCTCGGGGCCCTTGCTCGGCTGGTCGGCGGTGACGGGCACGCGGTAGCGCACGACCTCACCCGGCGCGGGCGCGCCCTCGGCGGGCGCTCCGGCACCGGCGCGTTCGCCGGCACCGTCCGCTTCGACGCGGACGTCGGCGACCTCGTTGTCGTCGCCGCTTCCTCCGCCGGTGACTTGCCCGATGGCAAAGCCGCCGACGAACGCGATCATGATCGCGATGATGGCTGATCCTCGACTCATGGATGACTCCTACGGCGTGGGGGGATCCCACGCGAAGTTGGTTTGAACGGACACTCCGCGGGCAGAGCCGCGGGGGCGCGGACGGGGGCTCGACGAGCCGAGAAGGACCATTCCTCCGTCGGTTCGCGAGCGAGGGGCCGACGTCGATCGCGGGTGCGATCACGACGACAGGCCGTCCGAGCCGGCTCGGTGATGCGTGCGAGCACGAACCGAGCGAGAGGCCTCGGCTCACCGAGGCGCGCGAAGCGAGGCGTGGACGCGAACCGACGTGCGTCGGGCTCGCAGCTCACGAATCGCGCGATCACCCGACGTCGCGACGAGCGGAGCGCCCATCACGCGAGGATGATCCGCTCACGCGCGCGGCGGACGCTCGAGCGAGCGCGACGGAGCCACGTGGGCGTCGAGGCCCGCGTGCGCATGCCGCGAGGTGCTTCGCTCGCGTCGAGCGACGTGCACCGACGTGTGCGTGATCGCGCCCGGCGGACCGCTCGCGACCTCCGCGCTGACCGGCGGCGGCGTGCCTTGAGAGCACCGCGGGTCGTCGGAGCCGTCGCACCAGAGCACACGCTCGGGCGGCGGGGCCGGCGGCAAGCTCGCGATCTCGTCGAGCGGGCGCGAGAGGATGTCGCCCGGCTCGAGCTCGGCCGCCACGCGAAACGTTCGCTCGGCGATCGCGGCGACCCGCTGCGCCTCGGCCTCCTGGAGCTCCGTGAGCCGACGCAGCAGCTCGGGCGAGCTCTCGCTCGCGGGCGCGTCGAGGCCGGTCCAGCAGACGCAGGTGTCCGCTGCCGACGCCATCGAAGGCGCGAGCAAGAGGAGCACGCCGGTCAGCCATGCCAGGCGCATCGTGGGGCGGAGCATAGTCCGATCGTTTCGGACCGCAACGGGGGGTCGCTCGGGGGTCGCTCGGGGAGTCGTGTTGGTGAACTGCGGCGGGCGGGAGATCCGGCCGGGGTGGGATGGGGAGATGGGAGAGGACGGCGACACCGTGAAGGATCTCCGCGCCCGAGCCGCGTTCGGGGGGCCAACGTCTGGGGTGGACCGCCATTCCCACGCGGGGAAAAAGTCGGAGAAGAAAGTTGGGCGGAAGGTCACGGAGCCTTCTGCGTCGCGGCTCCGTCGGCGGTCACCGGTGGCCCGGATCGTGACCACCGATCGAAGCGCTGGATCCGATCGCGATCACGATCCGTCGACTCCCGACCGCGGGGATCCCCTCGGCTCACCCCCCGAGCGCCGTCACCAGCTCGCCTGCGCTCGCGAAGCGGTCGTCCTTCTTGGCCGACATCGCGCGCGCGATCGCCGCGAGGAGATGCGGTGGTAGATCCGGGCGATGGGTCACGAGCGGGGCGCCTTGGCCCATCACGATCTGAAAGAGCAGCTTGCCCGGATGACGCTCCGTGAAGGGCGGCGCCGCCGCGAGGGCTTCGTAGAGCAAGACACCGAACGCGTAGACGTCGATGCGCGCGTCGATCGCGCCGTCGCCCGTGAGCAGCTCGGGCGCCATGAAGGTCGGCGTGCCCACGAGCTCGCCGGTGCGCGTGAGGCGCTCGAGGCCGTGCACCTTCGAGGTACCGAAGTCCACGAGCTTGATGATCGGCGCGTTCGCGTCCGACGACGGGTCGTCCGGATCGAGCAAGAACACGTTCGCGGGTTTGAGGTCGCCGTGGAGCACGCCGTGCGCGTGCACCGCGTCGAGCGCCGCACCGATGCCACGCGCGATCGCGAGCACCTCGTCCTGCGGGAGGCGCCCGCGTCGCTCGAGGCGCGCGAGCAGCGTCTCGCCTTCGAGCAGCTCCATCACGGTGAAGAGGCGCCCGCGCTCGTCGCTGCCGAGGTCGAGCACGCGAACCACCGACGGATGATCGAGCGCGCGCAGCACCGCCGCCTCGCGTCGGAAGCGGCGCTGCATCTCCGGATCGGTCGCGAGCTCCGGGTGCAGAAGCTTCAGCGCGACCGCGCGTCCGCCCTCGGCTTCGTCTCGCGCGGCGAGCACGAGGCCCATGCCGCCGGCCGCGAGCTTGCCGACGACGAAGTAGCGTCCGGCGATGTGCTCACCGGGCTTCGGAAGAGGGGCGACCATGATCGATGGGACACGAAATCGACGAACGGACGTCGACGGATCCGGGCAAGTCGGACGAGCACGAATCGGCGGTCGTGCACGAGCTCCCCGCTCGCCGCGACGGGCCGAGAATAAACCGGGTTTCCGCTCCGCGTCCTCCTTTGGCATGATCTCCGTCGTGACGCGCCTGCCCTTCATCACGCTCGTGCTCTCGGCGTGCGGCGCGAGCGCGCCCACCACCGTGATGCCCGGAGATGCCGACGCGATCCCGAGCATGGAGTGTCTGCCGGGCCGCGGCGTCGAGACGGAGGAGCTCTCGGAGCGTGCGCGCTTCGCGTGGCTCCTGACCGAGCAGAGCTTCGAGCTCGAGCGCCCGCATCCCGCACCGCGCGGCGCGTCGCACGTGGAGCTGCAGGAGTGGTCGGAGACGGAGCTGCGCGGTTGGCTGCGCGAGAAGTCGCGCCTCGTGGAGGCAGCGCGCGAAGAGCTCGACGAGGTCGCGGAGGAGGCCCATCGGCAACGCGTGTGGTCGGGCGCGCTGGTCGGCTTGATGTACGAGGACGTGGCTCGCACGCTGCTCGACGTGCCGCTGCCGCGTGAGCTGCTGGACGAGCCCGAGATCGCGACCGCGTTCCGCGACGTCGTGCGCGCGGAGGCTTCGCCCTACCTCGAGCACGCGCGCCGCGCCTACCGCGCGTGCCGGCTCAACGGCCGCCACCGCGACGGCGTCCTGCGGACGTGGGCGGAGTTCTGTGGCGACCGCGAAGATCGCCTGCCCCTCGCGGAGGCGCTCGAGAGCGGTGAATCGACCACCGAGGTCGAGGTCGTGCACGAATGAGCGTGATCGCGTTTCGGGCCGATCGCGATGCCCGCGCGGTCGACGAGGTCGCGCGCTCGGTCGGGCTCGAGCTCGACGGGCCCGAACGAGGGGCGGCACGCGCGTCCTGGCTTCGTTTCGCGGAGCTCGTCGGGCAGTGGGGTCAGCGCACGGACTTGGTGTCCGCCGACTCCGCGACCGCGCTCGCGGAGATCCTCTTCCTCGACGCGGCCGCGCTCGCGCCGCTGATCCCACGCGACGCGCACGTGCTCGACGTGGGCGCGGGCGTGGGCGCGCCGACGATCCCGCTCGCGCTGCTGCGCCCGGATCTGCGCGTGGAGCTGCTCGAGCCGCGCCGACGGCGGGTGGTGTTCTTGCGGACCGCCATCGGCAGCCTCGGGCTCGCGAGCCGCGCGAAGGTGGTCGAGGGCAAGCTCGACGACGAAGGCCACGCGCCGGTCGACGTCGCGCTCTCGCGCGCGACCTTCGCACCGGACGAGTGGCTCGAGCGCGCGTCGGCCTTCGCGAACCACGTGGTGCTCCTGCTCGGACGCGCGGAGACGCCGCACCGCGAAGGCTGGCGGGTCACCGCCGCCCGCGACTACGTGGTGCCCTCGTCGGGCGCCGCGCGGCGCGCGGTCGTGATGACGCGCGGCTGAGCATCCACGAACGTCGGCGTCCCCCGACCGCGGCGGCGCGCCACCGACGACGTCTGCTCCGAACGACGCGAGGGTCCGGCCGACGACCGAACCCTCGCACCTCGACGTGAGCTACCCGCGACCGCCGCTCAGCCGCCCATCTCGCGCTGCTTGAGCGCGGCGAGCGCCTCTTCGAGCTCCGCCATCTCCTCCTCGGAGATCTCCTCTTCGGCCGCCGCGTCGACGCGCGCCGCCACCGCGGGCGCCTCTTCCTTCACGAGGCCCATCTTCTTCTTGAGCTCGAGCAGGTCCGCGTCCGCGCCGCTCGTCGCCTCGAGCTGGGCGAACTTGTGCTTGAGCACGTCGCCCGAGTACTCCTCGGAGAGCTCGCCCGCCGCCTCGGCCTCGGCCTCCATCTGGTCGATCTTCTGCGACATCCGGTCGAAGGTCTCGAACGCGGAGGTGTCGGAGAGACCGCTCATGGTCTCCTGGATCGACTTCATCGCCTGAGCGCGGCGCTGACGCGCGATGAGCACGTTCTTCTTGCGCTTGGCCTCTTCGATTTTGTGATTGAGCGCCCGAAGAGCCATCTTGAGCTGATCGGTGGCGGTCTTCTGCTTCTCCCACTGATCGGCGTACTGCTCCGCGAGGTTGTCGTGCTCCTTCTTGCGGAGGAGGGCTTCCTTCGCGAGCGCTTCGTCGCCCGCGCGGATCGCCATCATCGCCTTCTTTTCCCACTCTTCGGCGACGCTCTTCTCGTTGTCGAGCTGCTTCTTGAGGCGCTTCTCGTCCGCGATCGCGACGGCGACTTGTTTCTTCGCCTCCACGAGCTGCGTGTTCATGTCCAGGATGACCTGGTTCAGCATCTTCTCCGGATCCTCGGATTTGCTGATCAGGTCGTTCAAGTTGCTCTTGATGAGCGTGGCGAGGCGGCCGAAGAAGCCCATGCGTGTCTCCTGAACGAATGCCGGTGACGGATGCGAGTGACGAGAGCTGGCGGTGACGGAGGGGCGGTGCGGACGTTACGACGGACGGGGCGCGCGTATTTCCTCGCCCCGCGTCGACCGAGCGCGATCAGGCGACCGTGCTGTCCGAGACGTAGGCCTTGATGTGCTCGTAGTGGTTGTTGAGCGCGAGCGTGAGGTCGTCGACGGTGACCTGGAACTCGTTGTAGTCGAGGCTCTCGAGGGGGAGACCGGCCGTGAGCACGACCGCGCCGTCGGCGATGCCGTACGCGCCGTGGACCATGTCCTGCGCGTTGAGCTCGAGCAGACGCAAGAAGAGCGGCTCGCGCTCCCGCACGTGGTCGAGGTCGAGGACCTTCACGCGAAAGAGGAGCAGCGGCCCCGCCATGCGCACGACGATGTTCTCGCCGGTCGTGGTGTCGCGCACGAGCCACATCGCCTCGTCTTCTTGGTCCGCCGCGTCACCGACGTCGTTGAAGGAGAGGTTGGAGCGGAGGAGGTAGGACTCGATGTCTTCGCGGGTGCGCATGCAGGGCCTCGCAGGAACGTGCGGGGGAGACTAGTCGACCGGTGCCCGGTTGGGGAACCCCTCCGCGCGTCGCTCCCTCGAAGTGGCGAACGGAGCGGCGAACGGAGCGGCGAACGGAGAGACAGACGAGAGACGGTCGGAACGAACGTGCGAACGAATCGCTTCACCCTCAGAAGTCGTAGAAGCAGCAGCGGAAGCCGGTGTTCGGGAAGGCGAAGTCGCGGCTGCCCACCGTGAAGTCGAACTCGCAGGTGCGGCCCGCTTCGAGGTTGTTGTAGGCGCCGCCTCGGATCGCGTAGACGCCCGTCGCGACCTGGGTCGACGTCCACTCCTTCACGTTGCCCGAGAGGTCGTAGACGTTGCCGACCCCCGTCCACGCGGTGTTGCAGCTCGCGAACGAGCCCGTCGCCGCGATCGCGTCCGCGCCCGTGACCTCGGAGCCGTTGCACACGGTGGGCTGCGAGGTCGTGCAGTTGCTCGCGTAGCTCCAGTCGCAGGTGCCCGCGGGGCCTTCGCACGCGCGCTGCCAATCGTCGCCGTCGCAGAGGCGCCAACCGTCCGCGCCCGCTGCCGGACACGTGCCGCCCGCGTTGAGCGCGCAGCACGCGGCCTGCGCTTGATCCCACGTCACTGTCGTCCACGGGATGCGGCTCGCGCGCGAGCAGGCCGCGGTGTTGCTCGTGCCCGCCGCGCTCATCGTCGCGTCCGGTCGCGAGGCCTCGTAGCTCATCACGTGCACCGTCGCGCCCGGCCGCGTGAAGCGCACCGTCGACACCCCACCCGCGTTCGGCATCAAACCTTCGTCGGTGCGTCCGTCGCAGTCCTCGTCGCGTCCGTCGCAGGTCTCCGCGCCCGGCATCCCCGGCGCAGGCGCGGAGCACTCGAGCCCCGTGCCGTCCGCCGTACAGCGCAGCATGCCGTTGCGCTGACAGAGCCCGCGCCCGTTGCTGCACGCGTTGCCGCGCGTCGGGAAGGGCTCGTCGACCATGCCGTCGCAGTCGTTGTCGATGCCGTCGCAGCGCGACTCGACCTCTTGGTACGACGCGCTCGTGTAGGTGCAGCGCCAGCCCATCGCGCCGCCGCAGGTCGGTGTGGTGCCCGCGCAGATCCCGTTGGCGTTGCAGAAGTTCGCGGGCGGGGTCAGCCCCTCGTCCGTGCGTCCGTCGCAGTCGTCGTCCGCGCCGTTGCAGACCTCGGCGCCCCGCGCGTCGCACGCGTACTCGCAACCGTTGCCGGCCATCCCGTCGAGATCGACGAAGCCGCTCCGGCAGCTCACCCGCGAGCACGTGCCGCCGCTGCAGCGCGTGACCGCGTTCGGCTGACTGCACACCACGCCGCAGCCGCCGCAGTTGTTCGGATCGCTGAGCAGGTTCGTCGTCTCGTCGGTGCGTGAGTCGCAGTCGTCGTCGCGGGTGTTGCACGTCTCCACGCGCGGCCCGACCGCGCCGACGCAGACGAGCGATCCACCCATGCACTGCTGGGTGCCGGCCTCGCACTCGCCCGCCGTCTCGCCGCACGCGGCGCCGCTGTCGGGGTTGCCCTCGTCGACCGTTCCGTCGCAGTCGTCGTCGCGCGCGTTGCAGCGCTCGGTGGGCGGATCCGCGATCAGACATCCGTACTCGCAGCCGTTCCCCGCGACGCCGTCGAGGTCGTAGAAGCCCTCGTTGCAGCTCGCGATCTCGCAGGTGCCCGCGTTGCACGTCGGGGTCGCACGCGAGAAGCGGCACGCACGTCCACATGCGCCGCAGTTCAGGACGTCGCTCGTCGTGTCGACGTCCTCGTCGACCTCACCGTCGCAGTCGTCGTCGCGCAGATCGCAGACCACGTCGTCCTCCGCGCGCTGCAGGCAGCGGTACTCGCAGCCATCCGCGGGATCGTCGTTCAGGTCGACGAAGCCGACGTCGCAGCCGCCGACTCCGCACACCCCTCCGGTGCAGACCGGGAACGCGCCGGGCGGCGAGCAGACGTTGCCGCACTCGCCGCAGTTGCGTGGATCGGTCGCGGTGTCGATGCCCTCGTCGACGTTGCCGTCGCAGTCGTCGTCACGGCCGTTGCACTCCTCCGCCGCGAGGCAGCCCGCGTCGCCCGCGTCGGGGGTGCCCACGTCCGGCAGCATCGCGTCCCGTCGTCCGGAGTCGATCGGGCCCGCGTCGATCGGGCCCGCGTCGAGCGCCTCTTGGCAGTCGAAGCAGAAGGGCTCGACGTCGCAGCCGCCGAAGAAGAATGCGCTCGCCGAGACCGTGAGCGCGACGCGCCGCGAGGTGTGCGAAGCGCGATCCGATGCTTGACGACCGAACCCACGCGCGGCTGCGCGAGACGCGCTCCGGCGACGTCGCGCGAACATCCACCCGCCGAGCCCGAGCGCCACGAGCCAGCCGGAGCCGCCGACTCCGCTCGGCGCGCCCGCCGCGTCGCACGAGCAGCCGCCGCCGCCCGCCGCGAGCACCCGCGTGCGATCCGGTGTGGTGCCCGCGTCCGGCCGCATCGGCTCGCCGTCGCGCGCGCACTCCCCGTCGATGCAGACCTCTCCGCTCGGGCAGCGCAACGTGCGGCAGGGATCGAGCTCGCAGTCGCCGCTGACCGGATCGCAGAGCGCGCCCACCGGGCAACGCATGTCGCCGCACTGGTCGTCGACGCACGCGCCGGTCGCGGGATCGCAGACCTGGCCGGGACACGGCTTGTCCGCGCACATGTCCGCCACGCAGACGCCGCTCGCGCAGCGCTGGCCGCTCGGACACTCGACGTCCGCGCAGCTCGGCTCGCACGTGCCCGCGCGGCAGGCCTGATCGCCACACGAGAGCGTCTCGCAGGGATCGGGCTCGCACTCGCCGCTGACCACGTTGCAGAGCTCGCCGCTCCGACACCCGAGGCCTCGGCAACTGTCCTCCACGCAGCGGCCCGCCGGATCGCGCGGATCGCAGACCGTGCCCGACGCGCAGACCACGCCTTCGCACGCGAAGGTGCACTCGTTGTCGCGGCACACACACGCGCTCACGTCGTCCGAGTCCGGCGCGCAGAGCGTCTCGCCGTCGCGCGCGATCGTCTCCGTCGCGCAGGTCGCTGCGTTGCAGGCCTCGCGCACGCAGAAGCACGTGCCGTCGATCTCACGCGGCGCGCGACCGGTCGGGCAGCTCGGTCCGAACTCGGAGTCCACGCACGGCAGCGCGCACTGACACTCCACGCACGCCGAGCCCGCGGGGCAGAGCGATCCGCCGGGCGGCACCTCGTCGATCGCGCCGTCGCAGTCGTCGTCCTCGCAGTCGCAGGCTTCGGGTCCGCCGGGCACCTCGCCCACACACGTCTCTTCGCCGTCCACGCATTGCAGCGCGCCCGGCATGCACACGCCCTCGTCGCTGCCGCAGGCCTCGCCGATGCCGAGCCCCTCGTCGACGTCGCCGTCGCAGTCGTCGTCGAGCCCGTTGCAGGCCTCGCCCATCGGACCGATCGCGTCCTCGCAGCGCAGCATGCCGTCGACGCAGCGGTTGAAGCCGGGGCTGCACTCGCCCACGTCGCTGCCGCACGGCGTGCCGACGAAGATGCCGTCGTCCACGAGCCCGTCGCAGTCGTCGTCGAGCCCGTTGCAGACCTCGTCCGTCGGACCGGTGCCGCCGGTGCAGACGATCGCGCCCGCCACACACGCGGTCGCACCGGGCGTGCACACGCCTTCGTCGGTGCCACACGCGACGCCCACGCCGGGCACCATCTCGTCGACGCGTCCGTCGCAGTCGTCGTCGATCGTGTTGCAGGTCTCGGCGACCGGACCGATCGCGCCTTCGCACGTGCCGAACGAGCCCGCGACGCAGCGCCGGATGCCGGGGTTGCAGGCGCCGACGTCGCTGCCGCACGCCTCCGTGAGGTTGTCGGGCAGACCGTCGCAGTCGTCGTCGAGCCCGTTGCAGATCTCCGGCGACGGACCGACGTCGCTGCACATGCCCCACACGCCGCGTGTGCAGGTCTGCGTGCCGCCCGAGCACTCGCCCACGTCCACGCCGCAGGCGCGCGAGAGCGTCTCGTCGATGCGTCCGTCGCAGTCGTTGTCGCGGTCGTCGCAGATCTCCGCTTCCGGCCGGCAGGTGTCGCAGACGCCGCCGTCGTCGATCACACCGTCGCAGTCGTCGTCGAGCCCGTTGCAGACCTCGACCGGCACCGGACCGCACGAGCCACACGCGTTGAGCAGCCCTTCGTCGATGCGCCCATCGCAGTTGTCGTCGACGCCGTTGCAGACCGTCTCGCCCGGATCCGCGCAGAGCGTGAGCCCCGTGACGCCCGCGGGACGGTTGCAATACTTCACGAAGCCTTCGTCGACGAGGCCGTTGCAGTTGTCGTCGACGCCGTTGCAGAGCTCGACGAGCAACGAGTCCGCCACGATGTCCGCGAGGCCGGCCGCGAGCGTGACCTCGTCGTCCGCGAAGAACGCGGTGTCGCCGCCGGCGCCGCCCGCGTCGGTGCCGCCCGCGGTCGCGATCTGGTTGAGCAGCGTGCGCCCGCCCGGATCGATCGCGAGGCCCACGACGTAGACCGGGATGCCGGCCGCGCGCAGCTCGGCCGCCGTGGTGACCGGCGCGGTCATCGACGCATCGCAGGTCTCGACGCCGTCGGTGAGCAAGAGGACGGTGTACGGACGGCACGTGCCGACGGGATCCGCGGTGCGGATCGGGATCATGTAGTCGCGCGCCGCACGCAGCGTTCCCGCGAGGGGCGTCGGACCTTGGGGCCGCAGCTCGCAGTCGCCGGTGCCGGAGTGGTTGCAGAAGTTGCCGCTCGTGGTGCTCGCGCTGAACGAAGTCTCGCGCTGATCGATCCACTTCAACATGCCGACGCGGTTGTCGACCGTGGTCGGCCAACCGAAGCCGGAGAAGCCGACGAGCACGTCGCCGTTCGGGTAGGTGTAGACGCCGTTGAACTGACCGGGGCATCCGCCGAGGTAGTTCGTGCAGAAGATCGGGCTGCCCGTGTCCCAGATGCGCGCAGAGGGACGGCCGCCGACACCGGGGCGACACGCCATGGGGATCGTGGAGAGAGGAGACTCGAGCGCGGCGTCGGTGTCCCACTGGCCGCCGCAGTTGGCGTCCGTGATGATCGTGCCGGTGTTCGCGGTGGGATCGCCGATGCCACCGACGAAGGGGCCCTCGTCCACGCGACCGTCGCCGTCGTTGTCGACCCCGTTGGGCCTCGGGAAGTCCGAGCACTCGTTCTGCTGAATGCGGTGCGTGATCGCGTAGACGCCGCCGCCCGCGCGATCGCCGCTGCACGCGACTTGGCTCGACGCGAAGCGCGGGAAGGACGTGAGCCCGAACTCGATGTCGCCGAACGCGAGCACCATGTTCCGCAGCGCTTCCTTCGCGACGAAGATGCGGCTGTCGTCGGCGAGCCCGTCGCAGTCGGTGTCGAGCCCGCGCGTCGGTCCGGTGATGCCGTCGCCGAAGGTCGGGATGCCGTCGAGGTCGACCGCCATCGAGCCCGAGGTGTCGAAGAGGATCATGAAGCGCGGACGAATCTGCGCGGACGCCGATCCCGAAAGACACGCCCAAGAAGCCACCGCGATCGCGGCGACGACGAAGCTACGCATGAACATCCCGTCTCCCGTACGCCGTCTCCCGAAGGCGCCCCGGGAGTATAGCGGCGGAGGCGAGCGGACGTCTCGGTGTGCGGCGGCTTCGTCTTCTCGCGGAAGGCGTGCTCGCGTCCGGACGCGGCGCGTCGTCGATCAGCGCATCAGTCCTCGACGAATCGCCAGAGCGCCCAGTTGGACGCTCCCGCCCCCGTCACCGGCCCGAGCCCGACATCGAAGCGATCTTCGAAATGGCCGGCCATCCAGATGCCCCCCGTCGAGTCGACGGCGATGCCGGAGAAGGTCTCTTGCGCAGGCCCTGGGA
>ERZ761602.1331-NODE-1331-length-45363-cov-311.450031_pt1 | contig 45363 bp, 39 predicted proteins | sample MGYA00512165_ERZ761602 | MGnify/ENA primary metagenome ERZ761602 (study PRJEB28899, sample SAMN02445085) | bioreactor sludge metagenome | biome: EBPR sludge; isolation source: Thorneside wastewater treatment plant | place: Australia: Brisbane, Thorneside...
CGGGCAGCAGTCGCCGTGCCGGGTCGCCGCGGCCGCGTCGCTCAGCGGATTCGCCGGACGACGGCGCCCAACTGTTCGAGTTTTTCCTCGATCCGCTCGTAACCGCGGTCGAGATGGTAGATGCGGTCGATCAGTGTCTCGCCCTCGGCCACCAGGCCGGCGATGACCAGGCTGGCCGACGCGCGCAGGTCGGTCGCCATCACCGTCGCGCCCTGCAAGCGCTCGACGCCGGTGACCATTGCGTTGCTGGCGTCGATGCGGATGTCGGCACCCAGGCGGATCAGCTCGACGGCGTGCATGAAGCGGTTCTCGAAGATCGTCTCGCGCATCACCGCCGACCCTTCGGCGACGCAGTTGACGGCCATGAACTGCGCCTGCATGTCGGTCGGAAACGCCGGGTAGGGCGAGGTGCGGACGCTGACCGCCTTCAGGCGCCGCGGCGCCGCAAGGCGGATCGCCTCGCGCTCGGCGACGATCTCGCAGCCGGCGTCGAGCAACTTGTCGACGACGGCGTCGAGGTGGGAGGCCGACGTCCGGGTCAGGCGGATGTTGCCGCCGGTCGCCGCCGCCGCGCAGAGGTAGGTGCCGGTCTCGATACGGTCGGCCATCACGCTGTGCGACGCGCCGTGCAGGCGCTCGACGCCGTGAATGCGGATGCGGTCACTGCCGGCGCCGGAGATGCGTGCCCCCATCGACACGAGGCAATCGGCGAGATCGACGACCTCCGGCTCGCGGGCGGCATTCTCGATCGTCGTCTCGCCATCGGCGAGGACCGCCGCCATCATCAGGTTTTCGGTGCCGGTGACGGTGACCATGTCGGTGACGATGCGGGTTCCCTGCAGGCGTCGCCTGCCACCGGCAATGCGGGCATGGATGTAGCCGTGCTCGACCTGGATCTCGGCGCCCATCGCCTGCAGACCGCGGATATGCTGCTCGACCGGTCGCGCACCGATCGCACAGCCGCCCGGCAGCGAAACCCGCGCCTCGCCGTGCCGCGCCAGCAGTGGTCCGAGGACGAGGATCGACGCCCGCATGGTCTTGACCATGTCGTAGGGGGCGAGCGGATTGTCGAGGTTGCGACTGTCGAGAACGACTTCGGAAGTCCCCTCGCGGCTGACCTGGACGCCCATCTGCTCGATCAGCCGCAGCATCGTCGCAACGTCCCGCAGTTGCGGCACGTTGCGCAGGTGCAGCGGCTCGGCGCTGAGCAGGCTGGCGCAGAGGATCGGCAGGGCCGCGTTCTTGGCGCCGGAAATCGCGACTTCGCCGGCGAGCCGCCGGCCTCCCTCGATCAGCAGCTTATCCACGCCCGACGCTCCGCCACTCTTCCGGGGTCTGCGTCTTCATCGACAGCGCGTGCAGCTCGCCGCTGTCGAAATGCTGCTGCAGGATCCGATTGACCAGTTGCTGGCGCTGTACGCGGTTCCTGCCGGCAAAGCTGTCGCTGACGATCAGCGCCTCGAAGTGGTGGCCATCGCCGCTGACCTGCAGGTGCTCGCAGGGCAGGCCGCCGGCGATCAGCTGGTGGACTCGTTCAGGGTGCATCATGATTCAGGATCTCAGTTTGTAGCCGCTTCGGAGCAGCAGCAGGGTCGCCGCCGATACCAGAGCGAAACTCGTGCCGACGACCGTCAGGCTGACTTCCGGCGCGACATCGGAGACGCCGAAGAAGCCGAAGCGAAAACCGTCGATCATATAGAACACGGGATTGAAATGCGATACCTGCTGCCAGAAGTCGGGCAGCGAATGGATCGAGTAGAAGACGCCGGAGAGCATCGTCAGCGGCATGATCAGGAAGTTCTGGAAGCCGGCGAGCTGGTCGAACTTGTCGGCCCAGATGCCGGCGATCATCCCCAGCGCTCCCATGATCGCGCCGCCGAGGACGACGAAGGCGAGAATCCACAGCGGTGCCTTGACCGCCGGCACGGCAAACCAGACCGTCACCAGCAGGACGCCGGCGCCGACCATCAGGCCGCGCAGCATCGCGGCGACGACATAGGCAAGGAAGAACTCGCCGTAGGAGATCGGCGGCAGCAGGACGAAGACGACGCTGCCCGTCACCTTCGACTGGATCAGGCTCGACGAACTGTTGGCGAAGGCATTCTGCAGCGCCGACATCATCACCAGACCGGGGATCAGGAAAGCGGTATAGGGGACGCCATGCACCTGCACGTGCGCCTCGAGAACGTGCGCGAAGATCAGCAGGTAGAGCAGTGCCGTCAACACCGGGGCGGCAATGGTCTGGAAGCTGACTTTCCAGAAACGCAGGACTTCCTTGTAGAGCAGCGTGCGAAAGCCGGTCATCGGTCGTTGCTCCGGCGGTCGGCAGCGTTGTGCATGACGCCGAGGAAGACATCCTCGAGGTCGCTCTGCGTCAGCCGCAGGTCGTCGATGACACAACCTGCCTGCCGCAGTTCGGCCAGCAATTGCTCGACCTCGCGTGCTCCGGCAAGCGGGAAGGCCCAGTTCCCGTCGACCATCGTTGCCTGCGTCGCCAGGTGTCGTGGCAGCGCTGCCGGTGCCACCAGGCGCACGCTCAAGGTCTGCCCGGCGAAGCGAGCCAGCAGGTTGGCGGTCGAGTCGAGCGCCACCACGCGTCCCTGCTTGAGCATCGCGATGCGGCCACAGAGCGATTCCGCCTCCTCCAGATAATGCGTCGTCAGGATCACCGTGTGGCCGTCGCGATTGAGACGACGGACGAACTGCCAGAGGCCCTGTCGCAGCTCGACGTCGACGCCAGCGGTCGGCTCGTCGAGAACGATCACCGGCGGCTTGTGCACCAGCGCCTGGGCAACCAGCACGCGCCGCTTCATGCCGCCGGACAGCCGCCGCATGTTGGTATCGGCCTTGGCGCCGAGATCGAGGTTGGCGAGGATCTCGTCGATCCAGTCGTCGTTGTTGCGGATGCCGAAGTAGCCCGACTGGATGCGCAGCGTCTCGCGGACCGAGAAAAAGGGGTCGAAGACCAGTTCCTGCGGCACCACGCCGAGCAGGCGGCGGGCGGCGCGGTAGTCGCGGACGACGTCGTGCCCGAGGACGGCCAGCCTGCCCGCGTCCGGCCGGCTGAGACCGGCCAGGCAGGAAATCAGCGTCGTCTTGCCGGCGCCGTTCGGCCCCAGCAGGCCGAAGAACTCACCCTCGTCGATCCGCAGCGATACACCGGCGAGTGCCTGCACGGCAGCGAAGCGCTTCTCGACGCGATCGATGGCAACCGCAACGCCCATGGTCGTGGCAAGCAGCGGGCCGCCTCAGGCCAGCGGCAGGAGTTCGGCTACGCCGTAGAGCGAGGCCAGGCTGAGCAGGCTTGCCGGCGGATTGATGATGCGCAGCTGCAGACCGCGTTCGCCGGCGGTGCGCAGCCAGGCGAGGATCAGGCTGACGGCAGAGGAATCGACCTCGCCGACCTCGGCGAGGTCGAGGACGGTGAGCGACGCCGCCGCGCGCGCGCGCAGGCAGCTGCGTCCGGCAGCGAGCAGTGAGCGTGCGTTGGCGATCACCATCGGCGCGCTGACTCGCAGCCCGCCGTCCGTGCCGACGATCATGACTTGCCTGCCTGGAGTTCCTTGTTGCGCTTGCCGAGCAGCGCGATCAGGCCGTCGATGCCGTTGCTGCGAACCTCCTGGCTGAAGGTGTCGCGGTAGTTCGTCACCAGGCTGACGCCGGCCACCCGCACGTCGTACACCTGCCAGCCGTCGCCCTGCTTCGCCAGTTCGTAATCGAGCTGGACCGCCTGGCTGCCGGGCTGCACGACCTCGGTCCGGACGACGACACTGCTGTCGTCGGGCTGCAACCTGGTCGGCTTGTAGACGATCCTCTGGTCCTTGTAGGAGGTCAGTGCGTTGGCATAGGTGCGCACGAGCAGCGTCTTGAACTCCTCGGCGAGGCGTGTCTTCTGCTCGGGCGTCGCCTTGTTCCAGTCCCGCCCGACGGCCAGTGCGGTCATGCGCTGGAAGTTGAAGTAGGGCAGGACCTTCGTCTCGACCAGGTCGATGGCCTTGCGCGTGTTGCCGCTGCGGATTTCCTTGTCCTGGCGGACGACGGTCAGGACGTCGTCGGTGACCTTGCGGACGAGGGCGTCCGGGGCGTTTTCCTGCGCCAGTGCGGGCGTCAGGTTGCAGAACAGGGCGAACAGCAGGGCCAGTGCGAACTTCATCATCGTTTTCCAGGCAGGTGTGGCTCGCCGGTGGAAGCCGGCGGGTCGTGGCAGTCTTGATCCGGGTCTAGCGCGCAGCTTCGTCGACGATCACCTCATGCGGTTGCGCGCCATCGAAGATCTGGCTGCGGCGGTGCTGCAGGTAGGCGTCCCGGATGTATTCATAGCGGTCGAAGGCGGCTTCCGCGACCACCTTGTCCGACGGCAGCAGGCTGGCGCGCAGGTTGATGTAGCGTGTTGCCACCAGGCTGTTGCGCAGCGCCATGTCGTCGACGCGCCAGACCGGATCGACGTAAACGTCAACCATCCAGCCGAAGGTGTCACGAGTCGTCCGCGGTCCGATCAGCGGCCAGTAGAAGAATGGGCCGTCGGCGACGCCCCACTTGCCGAGTGTCTGGCCGAAATCCTCCGAGTGCTTCTCCAGCCCCATCTCGCCGGCGATGTCGAAAGCGCCGCCGATTCCCAGCGTGCTGTTGATCAGCACCCGACCGACATCGGAAGCGGCGTCCTTGCCCTTGCCCTGCAGCAGGTTGTTGACCGCCGTCCAGGCGTCCCAGATGTTGCCGAAGAAGTTGCCGATGACCACCTTCAGCGGCAGCGGCGCCGCTGCGTCGTAGCCCTGGGCGACCGGCTTGATGACGACGTCGAGCCCCTCGTTGACGGCAAACATCGCGCGGTTGAAGCTCTCGAACGGATCCTTCGGATTGTTCGCCGTCGTCGCACAGCCGCCAAGAGCGGCGATCGCGGCGGCGCAAGCCAGGCAGGACAAGCGGCTCCTCAGTTGCGTTCTCATCGTTCGGTTCCCCCTTCTACTTGTCGCTCGGTCCTTCGGACGCCTTGTTGAACATGAACTGACTGATCAGCTTCTCCAGCACCACTGCCGACTGCGTCTTGCCGATCACCTCGCCCGCCTTGAGCATCGCCTCGTCACCTCCCGGATCGAGGCCGATGTACTGTTCGCCGAGCAGCCCGGCGGTCAGGATCAGGGCGAAGGTGTCCTTCGGAAAGCGGTAGCGCCCGTCGATGCTGATGGTCACCACGGCTTCGTAGGATTCGGCATCGAAATGGATGTCCGCGACCCGGCCGACGACGACACCGGCGCTCTTCACCGGCGCACGCACCTTGAGGCCACCGATGTTAACAAACTTGGCGCGCAGCGGGTATGTTTCGGCAAAGTTCGCTGCCGACAGGTTGCCGACCTTGAGGGCGAGGAAGAGCACCGCCGCCATCCCCAGGACGACGAAAACACCGACCCAGAGGTCGAGCAACTTGCGACTCATCAAGCCTCCCGGAACATGAACGAGGTCAACACGAAGTCGAGCGCGAGGATCGCCAGCGCCGACTTGACGACGGTGCTCTTGATCGAGCTCGAGACGCCTTCGGCGGTGGGCAGTGCGTCGTAGCCCTCGAAGACGGCGATCAGCGACACCGCGATGCCGAAGACGAAACTCTTGACGATGCCGCTCCAGACATCGTAACGAAAGTCGACCGATGCCTGCATCTGCGACCAGAAGGCGCCTTCGTCGACGCCGATGAAGACGACGCCGATCAGATAGCCGCCGAGGATGCCGGTGGCCGAGAAGAGCGCCGCCAGCAGCGGCATCGAGATGACGCCGCCCCAGAAGCGCGGCGCGACGACGCGGGCGATCGGATTGACCGCCATCATGTCCATCGCCGTGAGCTGCTCGGTCGCCTTCATCAGGCCGATCTCGGCGGTGATCGACGATCCGGCGCGCGAAGCGAAGAGCAGGGCGGCGACCACCGGTCCGAGCTCGCGCACCAGCGACAGGGCGACGAGGACGCCGAGCGCCTCGGCCGAACCGTAGCGCTGCAGCGTCTCGTAACCCTGCATGCCGAGCACCATGCCGATGAACAGGCCGGAGACGAGGATGATCAGCAGCGACTGGAAGCCCGAGAAGTAGATCTCGCGGATGGTCAGGTGCAGACGCCGGAACGACTGCCCCGACTGCAGCAGCAGCATCAGGAAGAAGCGGGTCGCGAAACCCAGGCGCAGCAGGCCGTCGACCACCCGGTGGCCGATGTGGCCGAGCGCTGCGACGATGCGGTTTTCTGGTCGGGCATCATCCGCCATGCGCGTGCCTCGCGAGCAGTTCCTGCGCCAGTGGCGCGGCCGGATAGTGGAACGGGACCGGTCCGTCGGCCTCGGCGTGGACGAACTGATGGACGAAGGGATGCCGCGACGCGCGGATCTCGTCCGGGGTGCCGAGCGCGATCACCTTGCCGTCGGACATGAAATAGATGTAGTCGACGATCAGCAGCGACTCCTGGATGTCGTGCGTCACCATGATCGTCGTCGCGCCCAGCGCGTCGTTGAGCCTGCGGATCAGTTGGCCGATGATGCCGAGTGAAATCGGGTCGAGACCGGCAAAGGGCTCGTCGTACATGATCAGCATCGGATCGAGGGCAATCGCCCGTGCCAGGGCAACCCGTCGCGCCATGCCGCCCGAGAGTTCGGCCGGCATCAGCCCGTGCGCGCCGCGCAGGCCGACGGCGTTGAGCTTCATCAGCACCATGTCGCGGATCAGTTCTTCCGGCAGGTCGGTGTGCTCGCGCATCTGGTAGGCGACATTGTCAAAGACCGAGATGTCGGTGAACAGCGCGCCGAACTGGAAGAGCATGCCCATCCGCCGCCGCAAGGCATACAGCTCTTCGTCGTCGAGCTGCGGTACCGACTGCCCGTCGACCCGGATCTCGCCGCGGCTTGGCTTCAGCTGGCCGCCGATCAGCCGCAACAGTGTCGTCTTGCCGCAACCGGAACCACCCATGATGGCGACGACCTTGCCGCGCGGGATCTGCAGGCTGATGCCGTCGAGGATCGGGCGATCTTCGTAGGCAAAATCAAGACTGCTGATCTCGACAAGGTTTTCGGCTGACACGCGTGCATCCGGGGAGAAAAACGAGGGCGAATTATACCTGACGCTTCATCGCCTTACCGTGAATTACTTGGCGCTAATATAATTGTGGAATAATGACGCAACCGCCACCAGCCGCCGTGACGACACGCTTTCGATGCTCAGCCACCCCGCCACCGCATTGCCCGAGAAGCCGCTGCTGCTGATCGTCGATGACGATCCGCTGATCTGCGACACCCTGAGTTTCTCGCTGAGCAAGCCGTTCGAGGTGGTTACCAGCCATTCCCGGCCGCACGCGCTGCAGATTCTGCGGCAATTGCGCCGGGCACCGGAGCTGGCACTCGTCGACCTCGGCCTGCCGCCGGTGCCGCATCGTCCGGACGAGGGATTCTCGCTGATTGCCGACCTCATCAAGCTGGCGCCGGCGATCCGCATCGTCGTCCTTTCCGGCCAGAGCGATGACGGCAACGCCCGTCACGCGCGCACGCTCGGTGCCGCCGATTTCGTCGCCAAACCCTGCAACCCGGGCGACCTGCAGCAGGTGCTCGAGGGCGCTCTGGCCTTTCGCGCCCTCGACGAGCAGCAGCGCGAAGGCGTTTCGCCGCTGATCGGCAACAGCCCGGCGATGCAGAAACTGCGGCTGCAGCTGCGGCAGTACGCCGACCTGCCGTTCCCCGTCCTGATCGAGGGGGAGTCGGGCAGCGGCAAGGAGATCATCGCCGCACGCTGCCTGCACCATGATACGCGGCGGCGCTACCGGCCGTTCCTGGCGCTGAATTGTGCCGCGATCTCGCCCAGCCTGGTCGAGGCGACGCTTTTCGGCCATGCCCGCGGCGCCTTCACCGGCGCCGCAGCGAGTCGCGCCGGCTACTTCGACGACGCGGCCGATGGTACGCTCTTTCTCGACGAGATCGGCGAACTGGCGCTGGATCTGCAGGCGAAGCTGCTGCGCGTCCTCGAGAACGGCGAGTACCAGCGGATCGGCGAGACGCAGCGGCGCGTCAGCCGGGCGCGCATCGTCGCCGCCACCAACCGCGACCTGCGCAAGGAGGTCAAGGCCGGCCGCTTCCGTGCCGACCTCTACCATCGCCTGTCGGTGTGCTCGATCGCCGCGCCGCCACTGCGCGAGATGGGCGAGGACAAGCTGCTCCTGCTCGAGCACTTCCGCCAGCACTACGCTGCGCAGACGCAGCAGCTCCCCTTTTCGCTGTCGCCAGAGGCGGCGAGCCTGTGGGGTGACTATGCCTTTCCCGGCAACGTGCGCGAGCTGCGCAACGTCGTCATCCGGCTGACCACCCGCTATCCGGGACAGATCGTCGATGCGGCGGCACTCGAGGCCGAACTGGATCTGCCGGACGAGTCGCCGGCGAGCGGTGACGCCCTGCCGGCAGCACTCGACGCCGGAACGAGCGAGGCGATCGTCGCCGCCGCGACGCAGCGCCTGCGGCAGCGCGAGCCGTTCAGCCTCGATCGCCTGCTTGACGCGACCGAGCGCGGCTACATCGAAGCGGCGCTGAAGCTGGCGCATGGCAACGTCAGCCAGGCGGCACGTCTGCTCGGCGTCCACCGGACGACGCTGTACAACCGGATGGAAGCGGCGGCGCGCGAGACATGATGTATCTCGAGCATTTCGGGCTGCAGCAGGCGCCCTTCCGCATCACGCCGCACATCGAGTTCTTCTTTGCCGGCGCCAACCGGGGGGCGACGCTCGAAGCGCTGATCTACGCGATCACCAACGACGAAGGCATCGTCAAGGTCAGCGGCGAGGTCGGCAGCGGCAAGACGATGCTCTGCCGCATGCTGCTCGAGAAGCTGCCGGAGAACGTCGAGACGGTCTATCTCGCCAATCCGATGCTGTCGCGCGACGAGATCCTGTACGCCATCGCCGCCGAACTGCGTCTCGAACTGCCGGCCGGGCAGGGGCAGTTGCTGCTGCGCGCGCTGCAGGATCGTCTGCTCGAGATCTATGCCGCCGGCCGGCAGATCGTCGTCCTCATCGACGAGGCGCATGCGATGCCGGCCGATGCGCTGGAAGAGATTCGCCTGCTTTCCAATCTCGAGTCGAGCCACCACAAGCTGCTGCAGATCGTCCTCTTCGGCCAGCCGGAACTCGATCAGCGGCTGCGCGAGAGCGCCATGCGGCAGCTCAACGACCGCATCACGCACAGCTTCAGCCTGGCGCCACTGCATCGCAGCGATGTCGCCGCCTACCTGATGTTCCGCCTGCGCGCCGCCGGTTATCGCGGCCCGGACCTCTTCAGCCGGCGCGCCGTCCAGTTGATCAGCCGCAGCTCCGAAGGCCTGACGCGACGCATCAACATCCTCGCCGACAAGGCGCTGCTGGCCGCATTCGCCGCCGGCCGGCATCAGGTCGACGCCGCGCAGGTGCGGGCGGCGATCCGCGATGCGCAGTTCCAGCCGATCGCCCGCCGGGCGCACCGCCGCTGGGCGTGGGCCGCCGTCGCCGGTATGGCGATGCTCGGCGTCGCCACGGTGGCCTATCTTGCCGGCAGCCACAGCGCCGGCAGCCAGGTCCGGTCGCCGCCGCAGGCGAGGTCCGACGCGGCGGTGACTGGCGAGTCGGAGCCGGCGAGCACGCCGGCTCCGCTGCCGCCGGCAGCCGTGGCCAGCGTGCCGGTGGCGGCTGCAGTGCCCGCTGTCGCGACGGCGGCGACGGTCCTGGCGGTGTCCGCCACTCCAGCGACGCCAGCCACTCCAGCCACTCCCGCTACGCCGGCCACTCCGGCAGTCCCGGCGCTGCCGGTGAGTGCGACGGCGTTGCCTCCGGCGGCGGCTGCGGGCGCGGCGGCTGCCAGGACTCCCAGCCTCGCGCAGCGGCTGGCGGCGAGCGAGGAGTGGCTGCGCCGGACTCCGGACAGTCACCATTTCATCCAGTTGCTCATGGCCGACGCTGGCAGTCAGCGCGAAATCGATGATTTCATTGCGAAAAACTCCAGGTCCCTGGATCCGCGCCAGGTCCGCGTGTATCGCTCGCTGCTCGCCGGCAGGGAGCGGCTGGGGGTGATCTATGGGGACTATGCCTCGCGCGAGGAAGCCAACGCCGCCCTGGCGACGCTCGGCGAACTCTCGCCGGCGAGCCGGCCCTACGTGCGCTCGGTCGCGCGGCTGCGTTCCGGTGGCCCCGTCGCCGCTCCGGCCGATCCTGCGGAAGGTAATAAAAATCATGTACTTGTGCCGAAGTCCTGACGTGGTATGATCAGCTTTTCCTGTCACCGGAGCGAGCTTGAGCGTGTCCCCGAGAAGCCTTGACGCCGTCCTGCTGCTGCTGGTGCTCGCCGCCTGCACGCCGACCACCCTGAGCACCGGGCCGTCGCCGGGGCACCTGCAGGCTGAGGCCGTGGCACGGCCGCCGGGCGCGATTCCGCAACCGGTGCAGCAGAGCGCCGCGCTGCCGCGGCCGCGCTCGACTGGCCGCACCGAGACCTACAGCGTCGTCGTCAAAGACGTCAAGGTGCACGACCTGCTCTTTGCGCTGGCGCGCGACGCGAAGATCAACGTCGACATCCATCCCGGGATCACCGGCACCGTCACCCTCAACGCCATCGACCAGACGCTGCCGCAGTTGCTCACGCGCATCGCCAAGCAGGTCGACATGCGTTTCGAGATGGATGGTCCGAACCTCGTCGTGATGCCCGATTCGCCTTACCTGAAAAATTACAAGGTCGATTACGTCAACATCTCGCGCGACGTGACCAGCATCGTGTCGACCAACACGCAGATCTCGACGAGCGCGCTGGCGACCGGCAGCGGCGGCGTCGCCGGCACCGGCAACACCTCGCGCATCCAGATCGACAACAAGTCGAAGAACAGCTTCTGGCAGTCGCTGGAGAAGAACCTCAAGGATCTGCTGCACGAGACGGACAAGGTCTTTCCCGAAGGATCGACCGAGACCGTCACCGAGTTGAGCGCTTCGCAGAGCACCACCGGCACCGGCGCCGCGCCGCCTGCGCCTGGTGCCGCGACACGACTCGGCCAGGCCGTACAGTCGCTGGCCGGCAGCCCGAATCCGGCTGTGCTGCAGAACACCGGCGCCACCATCGTCAAGCGGATGACTTTTCGTGAGGCAGCAGCGGTGATCGCCAATCCCGAGGCCGGGGTGATCACCGTCCGGGCGACCGCCCGCCAGCATGAAAAGGTGCAGGAGTTTCTCGATCGGGTGATGCTCGGTGCGCAGCGGCAGGTACTGATCGAGGCGACGATCGTCGAGGTGACGCTTTCCGATGGCTACCAGCAGGGGATCGAATGGAGCCGGCTGACCAGTGGCACCGAGTACAGCGTCAGCCGGCCGCAGTTGACGACCAACGTGCCCAGCGCGGTGACGCCCTTCGTCATCAAGTACAGGGACATCAATCCCTTGAACCTCGTCGCGACCGTGGAACTGCTGCGCGCCTTCGGGGCCGTGAAGGTGCTGTCGAGTCCGAAGCTCGCGGTGCTCAACAACCAAACGGCGACGCTGAAGGTGTCGGAAGACTTCGTCTATTTCAGCGTCAAGCAGGACACCGTCCCGGGAGGGCCGAACACCAACGCGACCGTCACCACGACGACGACGCCGCAATCGGTGTCGATCGGGTTTTTCATGAGCCTGACGGCGCAGATCAGCGACACCGGCACGGTGACGCTGAACGTCCGGCCATCGATCTCCAGCATCGCGGAACTCAAACAGGACCCGAATCCGGCTCTGGCTGCGGCGAACATCAAGAATCTGGTGCCGCAGATCCGGATGCGCGAGATCGAGTCGATGATGCGTGTCGAGAGCGGCGACATCGCCGTCCTTGGTGGCCTGATGGAGGATCGCCTGGACAACCGGCTGGGTCGGCTGCCGTTGCTGGGCGACATCCCGATCGTCGGCGAGGTGTTCAACAACCGCAACAACTCGTCGGGAAAATCGGAGCTGGTCGTCCTGCTGCGCCCGACCGTGATCAAGGACGCCTCGATCGACGGCGACTTCAGCACTTTCCGGAGTTCGCTGCCGGACAGGGATTTCTTCCGCAGCGACCAGGTCTTCCAGCCCTTCACAGTGCCCACGCGGCGTCCGGAGCCATTGCAGTGAGCCTGCTGATGGATGCCCTGAAACGGGCCGAGGAAGCCAAGAAGCAGGCTGCGGCCGGCGCCCAGCCGGCCGCGCCCGTGGCGTCGCCGGCATCGCCGCCCGAGCTGAGCCTCGATCCGCTGGACGCGCCGGCGGCCGTACCGGGTCGCTCGTTGCCGCCGCTGTCGCGGCACCTCGATTCGGTGGACGCCGATCTTGCCGCCAGCGTCGGTGGGCCGCTGCCGCGGAGAGGCAGCGCGGCAGCGGCGGGCGACCGCGGCACTGACGACGCCGCCCGGACGGCGGTGAAGAACGCCTTTGCCGTCAAGCAGGAGCCGCGTCCACGGACGTCGCTGTGGCTCTTCGTCGGGCTTGGTGGCGCAGCGGCGCTGGCGATTGCCGGTTATTTCTGGTGGCAGCTGCAGGGCCTTGGCGGCGGCTCGCGGGTTGCCCCGCCGCCAGCGGTGGCGGCGGTCCAGCCGCCGGTCGTTCCGCCAACCGCCAGCCCACCACCGGCTGTCGCGCCGTCGCCAGCGGCGATCGCACCGTCGCCCGCAGCGCCGCCGGTGTTGCCCGCGGGCTCGTCGCTGTCGCCGCAGGCCGTGCCCGGGCCGGCTGCGCCGCCAGCGGCGGCGCCGCGTGAGCGCCGCCAGCGGGACGACCGCGCCGGCGGCCTGGCGGCTGACGATGCAGGCGTCGTCCGTGCCAGCAGTCGCCGTCCGCAGGCCGAGCGGACGCTCGACAGGGCCTACGAGGACTGGCAGGCCGGCCGCCTCGACGAGGCCCGCAGCGCTTACGAGCAGGCGCTGCGCGCCGATCCGCGCAATGCCGACGCATTGCTCGGACTGGCGGCGATCGCGCTGCGGCAGGGCCAGCTCGAGCGGGCACAGAACCTCTACCTGCGGGTGCTCGAATCGGATCCGGCAGACGCCACGGCGCAGGCGGCGCTGATCAACCTGCACGGCGGCGGTGATGGCGGGCAGTCCGAGAGCCGCCTGAAGACGCTGCTGGCGGCGCAGCCCGATTCACCGCCGCTGCACTTCGCCCTCGGCAACCTGTATTCCCGGCAGCGTCGCTGGAGCGACGCGCAGCAGGCGTATTTCCAGGCCTATGCACTCGATCCCGACAATCCCGACTATCTTTTCAACGTCGCCGTCAGCCTCGACCACCTGCGCCAGGGCAAGCTGGCGCTGCAGTACTATCGCATGGCGCTGAATGCCGCCGACCTCAGCCGCGCCGCTTTCGACCGCAATGCAGCCCGGCAACGAATCCTTGAACTGCAGCCCTGAGGCGCTGCCCGTGCCGCTTCCGCCGCATCAACCTGGTCCGCCGGCGCAGCCATGAACGCTCCCGCCATCCACCCGCATGCGCGGCCGCTGGGCCAGATCCTGATCAGCAAGGGCATCCTCAGCGAAGACCAGCTGCGCATCGCGCTGCTCGAGCAGATGAAGTCCAACCGGCCGATCGGCAAGTTGCTGGTGGCGCTCGGTTTCGTCTCGGAGGCGACGCTGCGCGACGCGCTGTCGGAAAGCCTGGGCAAGCAGAGCGTCGATCTGTCGAAGGCGATCATCGATCCCTCGGCGCTCCGGCTGGTGCCGCGCGAACTCGCCAAGCGCCACCACGTCCTGCCGCTCGATTACGACGCCGCCAATCAGTGCCTGACGGTGGCGATCGCCGACATCAACGACATCGTCGCCCTCGACCGGATCCGCGGGCTCGCCGGCGACGACCTCGAGATCAGCACGCTGCTCGCCGGCGAGACCGAGATCGACCGCGCGATCGACCTGTGCTATGGCTACGAACTGTCGATCGACGGCATCCTGCACGAGATCGAGACCGGCGAGATCGACTTCCGCGGCCTGCAGTCCTCGTCCGACGAGTACAGCCAGCCGGTCGTGCGGCTGATCGATTCGATCATGACCGATGCCGTCAAGCGCGATTCTTCCGACATCCATTTCGAGCCGGAGGCGAGCTTCCTGCGCATCCGCTACCGCATCGACGGCATGCTGCGGCAGATCCGTTCGCTGCACAAGACCTACTGGCCGGCGATGGCGGTGCGCATCAAGGTCCTGTCGGGAATGAACATCGCCGAAACCCGCGCGCCGCAGGACGGCCGCATCTCGCTCAACATGCGCGGCCGGCAGGTCGATTTCCGGGTTTCGGCGCAACCGACGATCCATGGCGAGAACATCGTCCTGCGCATTCTCGACCGGCAGAAGGGGATCGTCCCGCTCGAGGGCCTCGGCCTTGCCGAGCAGCAGCTCGACCTGCTGAAGCTGATGATCGCGCGGCCGGAGGGGATCATCCTCGTCACCGGGCCGACCGGCAGCGGCAAGACGACGACGCTGTACTCGGTGCTCAACCACATCAACTCCGAGGGGGTCAACATCATGACCCTCGAGGACCCGGTCGAGTATCCGATGACGCTGGTGCGGCAGACTTCGGCGGCCGAATCGGTCAAGCTCGATTTCGCCAACGGCATCCGCTCGATGATGCGCCAGGATCCGGACATCATCCTGGTCGGCGAAATCCGCGACGCGGAGACCGCCGAGATGGCGCTGCGGGCGGCGATGACCGGCCACCAGGTCTATTCGACGCTGCACACCAACTCGGCGATCGGCGCCATTCCGCGCCTGCTCGACATCGGCATCCTGCCCGACATCATGGCGGGCAACATCATCGGCATCATCGCGCAACGGCTGGTCCGACGTCTCTGCGTGCACTGCAAGGTCCCCTACCAGGCCGAGGCACACGAGGCGCACCTGCTCGGCAAGCTGGTCGACGGGCCGCGGCCGGTCATCTATCGCCCGAGCGGCTGCGAGCGCTGCGAGTTCCAGGGCTATCGCGGTCGGCTGGCGATCATGGAACTGATGCGCATCAATGCCGACATGGACGAACTGATCGCCCGCCGCAGCACGCTGCGCGAAATGCAGCAACTGGCCCGGCACCAGGGGGTCGTGACGTTGGCCGACGATGGTCTGCGGCGTGTTCTCGACGGTTCGACATCGCTCGAGGAAATCGGGCGCGTCGTCGACCTGACCGACCGGATGTAGGTCCATGCCGCTGTATACCTACAAGGCGGTGAGTCCGGACGGTCGCATGGTTTTCGGCCGCATCGACGCGATCAACCTCGTCGACCTCGATCTGCGCCTGCGGCGCATGGAACTCGACCTGGTCAGCGGCGAGCCACTGAGCAATCGCAGCCTGCTGCGCAGTGGTGGCATCCCGCGGCGCGAACTGATCCACTTCTGCTTCCATCTGCAGCAGCTCGTCCGTGCCGGCGTGCCGATTCTCGAGGGACTCACCGACCTGCGCGACAGCCTCGAGCATCCGCGCTTCCGCGAAGTGGTCGCCAGCCTGATCGAGTCGATCGAGGGTGGCCAGACGCTGTCGCAGGCGATGGAGAGCCATCGCCGCGTCTTCGACGCGGTCTTCGTCAGTCTCGTGCGCGCCGGCGAGGCGACCGGCCGCCTGCCGGACGTGCTCAACAGCCTGAACGAATCGCTCAAGTGGGAGGACGAACTGCTGTCGCAGACGCGGAAGATGGCCGCCTACCCGGCCTTCGTCGGTTCGATCGTCATCGCCGCGACGCTCTTCCTGATGGTCTACATGGTGCCGCAACTGCGGCTGTTCGTGAAGAGCATGGGACAGGAACTGCCGCTGCAGACGCAGATCCTCTTCCTGGTGTCGGACCTGCTCGTCGCCTACTGGTACCTGCTGCCGACGCTGCCGCTGCTCGCCTTCTTCGCCGTGCGGCTGCTGCTCAACCACAACCCGTTGGCCAGGTTGCGTTTCGACGGCCTCAAGCTGCGCGTTCCCGTGCTCGGCAACATCCTGCGCAAGATCATCCTGGCGCGCTTCGCCAACACCTTCGCGCTGCTCTACGCTTCGGGCATCCCGATCCTCGAGTCGATCCGGACGACGCAGGGAGTCGTCGGCAACCTGGTGATCCGCCAGGGGCTGGAACGGGTCGAGCAACTGATCGTCGAAGGGCAGAACGTGACTGCCGCCTTCCACGGTACCGGTTTCTTCCCGCCGCTGGTGATCCGCATGCTGCGCGTCGGCGAGAACACCGGCGCGCTCGACGAAGCGCTGCTCAACGTCAGCTACTTCTACAATCGTGACGTGCGCGAATCGGTGCAGAAGATGCAGCAGCTGATCGAGCCGCTGCTCACCCTGCTGATGGGCGGCATGCTCGGCTGGATCATGCTCTCGGTGCTCGGTCCGGTCTATGACGTGATCAGCAAGATCAAGACCTGAAGCCATGTCTGCCCGCCGCTTGCTCTATCTCAGCGCACACCAGCTGACCGCCTGCCTCTGGCATGCCGGCACGCTCAGCGACGAGGGATCCTTCGACTTCACGGAGGACGGGCGCCTGCGCTTTCTCCGTTACCTCGAAGACAGGCGCAAGAGCCTGTTCTGGCTTCTCGCCAATGTCGCCGACGAAGGTTTCCATATCGAGAAGATCCCGTTCCTGCGCGGCGACGACCGCAAGGCGGTGATCGCGCGCAAGCTCGGGCAGCACTTCTTCAGCGCGACGCTGACCACCTCGCTCTCGCTCGGTTACGAGAAGTCGCGGCGCAAGGATGAACGCGTCCTGCTGGCGGCGCTGACCAACAACGAGTTCTTCGCGCCCTGGCTGGCGGCGCTCGCCAGCTCCGGCGTGGCTCTTGCCGGCGTGCATTCCGTGTCGATGCTCGGGGCCACGCTGCTGCGAAGGCTTGGCGTCGCCGACGAGCGCTGCCTGTTGCTGACGATTCAGGACCAGTCGATCCGGCAGAGCTACCTCGAGAAAGGGCAGCTTCAGTTCAGCCGCCTCAGCCCGCTGCCGAACAGCAGCATCGGCGGCATCGCCCAGACCTTCGCCGCCGAGGCGCGCAAGTTGCAGCAGTATCTGGTCAGCCAGCGTCTGATCGCCCGGCAGCAGCCGATCAGGGCCTGCCTCGTCGCCCATCCGCAGGCCATCAGTGCCATCGAGAGCACTTGTGTCGACAACGACACGCTGTCCTTCACCATCTTTGACCTCGAGCACTGCGCGCAGCACAGCGGCCTTGCGACCTTGCCGACCGACAGCCGCTGCGACCGCCTGCTGCTGCACCTGCTGGCCAGCGACCCGCCGCGCAGCCAGTTCGCGAATGATCAGCAACGCCATGGTTACCATCTCTGGCTCGTCCGTTCGGCGCTGCAGGGGGCCGGTGTCGTTGCGCTGGCTGCCTGCCTGCTCTGGGCCGGCAAACAGGCTTACGATGCCCATCAGGTCAATCAGGAGGTCGATCTCCTGGTCAGCGAAACGGCGCTGGCGCGTCGCCGCTACGACGAGATCGTTCGCACCTTCCCACCGATAGCGACGAGCAACGACAACCTGCGGCGGGTGATCGATCGCTACCTCGAGGTGGAGAGGAGCGCGGGATCACCGGACTACCTCTGGCGGGAACTCGGTCGCGCCCTGGGCGCCGCGCCGGCGATCGAGCTCGATGCGCTCGACTGGAAGCTGACGCCGGCGGCGGCGTCGCGGTCGCTCGTCGGCGGTGACGGCAAGGGCCGGACGCCGGCAGCGCCCGGCGACGAGACGCTCGTCGTTCGCGGCAGTATCCGGCTTGGTGACGAAAGCAACCCGCGTCAGGTGCTCGCCGTGTTCAACCGTTTCCTCGACGCGCTGCGACGCAACCCGCAGCTCGAGGTCGAGGTGCTGCAGCAGCCCTTCGATGTCGAATCAGGCAAGGCGCTGAAGGGTGGTGACGCAGCTGCCGGGGAACGGCAGCCGCGCGCCTTCCGGCTGCAACTGCGGCGGGTGCCCGCGGCATGAAGTTCAGCGCCGAAGACTGGCCGAGGGTCCAGGTCAGCGCGCTGCTGGCATTGCTCATGGTCGCCGTCGGCAGCGTCGCCCTGTACGCCGCGAACCGCTTCCACGACGCTGCCGAGCGGGCGCGAACGGTCGCCCTCGCGCAGCGCAGCGAGGCCGATGGCAAGCTGCGGCGGGTGCGCGAAGAGGAGAGCGAGATCAAGCACAAGTCTCTCCTCTTCAACAGACTGCAGGAGCGTGGCATGATTGGCGCCGAGCCGCGGCTGGAGTGGATCGAGCTGCTCAACGACATTCGTGACCGGCACCGCCTGCTCGACCTGCGTTACGAGCTGTCGCCGCAGCGGCCGCTGGACAGCGCCGAGGTCGGCGATTTCGCCTTCTATCTCAGCTCGATGAAGATCGACCTGAAGTTGCTGCACGAGGAGGATCTCAGTCGTTTTCTCGCCGATCTGCGGCAGCAGGCGAGGGCGCTGATCCGCATCAACCGCTGTCACGTCGAGCGGCTGCCAGCCGGCTCGGAGGAGCGTTCCGGTGGCCGCGCCAATCTGGCGGCCGAGTGCGAGATCGACTGGCTGACGGCGCGTGAGGCTGCCAGGAAGCAGCAGGCCGACGACGGTCGCGGCGCGGGTCGCCAGGGCGCGGTGGCGGGCGGCGAGAGAGGTACGGGCAGATGAGGGGTGGACAGCTGATGCAGCGGGCACGGCGCGCGGCCGATGAGGGCGGCTGTGGGCGAGCGTGCGGCGAGATCGCGGCGCCGGACGGGTGGGGAAAGAGTGCGCGACGCTGCGCCTTGGCCGTAGGGCTGCTTCCCTCGCCACCATGGGCAGGGGCTGTCGGGCGCTGGCTCGCCGGCGGCATGCCGCTGCTCTGCCTGTGGCTGGCGATGCCGTTGCCGGTGGCCGCCGAGGAGGCGCTCGATCGCCTCTTCTTCACCCCCGAGCGACGGCAGCAGCTCGACCGCCAGCGGCAGAGCAACTCCCTCGACCAGCAGGCGGTCCAGAGCGAGCCGACGCTGACCATCGACGGTGTCGTGACGCGCAGCAGCGGCCGGCGAACGGCCTGGATCAATGGCATCCCGCAGAACGAGGCCGACATCGGCAGCGGCGTCAGAGTCCGCACGCAGCGGGCCGATCCCGGCCGGGTGGTGATCGGCACCGATGCGCTGCCGCCAACCAGGGCACGCGTCGGGGAGACGGTCAACAGCAGCAGCGGCGAGACGCAGGATCTGCTCGATGGTGGCACGATCGTCGTTCATCGTCGCCCGACAGCGACGAGATAGCCGATGCGCTCGCGGCCCGGAGTCGAAAGCAGGCGGTTGCCGGCGGCTGCGCCGCGGCGACAGAGCGGCGTTGCGCTGCTGGCGCTGCTGACGCTGCTGACGCTCTGGGGACTGTATCTCCTCGTCGGCGAACTCAACGTGACGCAATTCCAGGTCGCACGCAAGGAGGCGGCAGGGGCCGCGCTGGCGCAGGCGAAGCAGGCCTTGATCGGCCGCGCGGCGGGTGACGACAACCGCCCCGGCAGCCTGCCGTGTCCGGCCGTCGACGAGAGCGGCGTTGCACCGCTGTTCGCCGGCAACCAGTGCCCCACCTACGTCGGGCGCCTGCCGTGGCGCACGCTCGATGTGGGCGAGCTGCGCGACGCCGCCGGTCAATTGCTCTGGTACGCCCTGGCGCCGGCACTGCGCGACGACGACTCGGCGCAGCCGATCAACTTCGAGACCGTCCCCCAGTTGCGGCTCGACGGCGCGCCGAACGTCGTGGCGATCGTCTTCGCCCCCGGCGTGCCGCTGGCCAACCAGAACGGCCGTCCGGGCAACGCGGTCGCCGACTATCTCGACGGCAGCAACGCCGACGGCGACCAGGATTTCGTCTCCGGACCGCAGTCGGCGGCATTCAACGACGTCGTCCTGGCAGTCACGCGTGACGACCTCTTTCGCGTCGTCAATCAGCGTATCCTCGGCGAGGTCCGCGCGCGTGCCGAGAACGCGAGCCTTCCCGACCATGGGCTGCTTGGCTACCAGGCGCTCAACGGCGGCTTCCCGGCCGCCGACGGCGACACCGACGGCTGGGCGGATGCGGGTGTGCTGGCGGGCCGGCTGCCGTACCGTGATCTCTCGTTCAGCCCGGCGGCTCTCGCCTGGCTGACGGCCAACGACTGGTGGCGGCTGGTCAGCTACACGCAGATCAGCCCCTGCCTGGCGCGAATCGGCATCGTCGGCAGCGCTGCGACGATGGATGTGTCTGGAGCCGGCCCCGCTTGTCCCTGAGCAGTTGCGGAACGCGTGCCGGAAGCCGCGCGCGTGCGCCGCGCGTGGCCGGCTTCGACGCCGTTGCGATACACCAACCAGGCAGCCCGTGTCACTAGGCGGCACGGCCGGAGCATTGCCCGAGCAATTCACCGGAGCGACGACCGCATGTCGGCAAGCGCACTCAACTTCACCTATCGCTATCCATGGCCGTCGGGCGTCGTCGCCTCGCCACAGGCGCAGACGCTGCAACTCGCCACCTCATCGCGCGGCGACGGACACCCGCATTTCTTCCACGGCCGCATCGAACAGCCACGCAGCGTCGCCGACATGCTGCTGGCGCTGCTCGACGTCGTCCGCACGCACTACTTCCTGCCGCGGCCACCACAGATGGACCCGGTGGTGACGAGCAACGATGCGATGCTGCGTTTCGAGGGATTCAGCGGCTGTTGCGGGGTCTACGTGCGTGTCGATCTCGACACGGTCGGGCTGGCCGCCGAACGGCTCGGTCGGGGAACGACCAACGTCGACTTCAACATGCCGATGCGCGCCGCGCTGATGCGCCTGCAGGACCGCGAGCGGGTCGAGTTCTCGGTCGGTCGCGAAGCCTTCACGCTGAGTCGCGGCGAGGCGCGCGTCGTCGAAAAGAAGGTACGCCTGCCGCTGCGCTGGATCAAGGGGTTCAGCGAGGTGCAGGCCTACCTGCCGCGCTTGGTACTGCTGGCCGACGTCGCCGGCGCCGAGGCGCGCCGCTTTGCGCGCAGCCTGCCGCTCGGCAACGCTCCCCGGCAACCGTCGTTCGTCGTCCAGTCGGGAACTTCGCTGCGCCTCAGCCAGCGGCCGGCCGAGGGCGCGGTCGCGGTCAGCGGCGTGCAGCGGCTGCGTACGCTTCCCGGACTGGTGCAGCGCGCCGAACGTCTGCGCATCTGGAGCGACGCGGCGTCCGGCGCTTCGGCGTGGGAAGTCGTCTTCGCGGTCGGCCGGGTGATGCTGCTGGTCAGCCCGGAAATGCAACGCGGCTTCTCTGGCGAGGGCCAGGTGTTGTCGACGCTGGCCGCCGCGACTTGGCAGAAGGCGCTGCCGAAAGTGCGTGCGCAACTCCGCTGGCAGAACGAGATCGACGTCGGCGAGGTGGCGCAGGCGACCGCCCTGACTGCCGACGAGGTGGCGGCCGCACTCGCGGCGCTCGGCGCGCGCGGCCTCGCCGGTTACGATTGCAGCAGCGGCCGCTACTTCCACCGCGAACTCCCCTTCGACCTCGAAGCTGTCGAGGCGATGCAGCCACGCCTGCTCGACGCCCGGCAACTGCTGGCCGACGACAAGATCGAGCTGCTGGCGGGCAGCGGCGGCGACAGCCACGACTTCGCCGTCAGCGGCACTGAGGTCGTCCACCACGTCCGCTTGCGCGCCGACCGTGACCGCTGCTCGTGCCCGTGGTTCAGCAAGTCGCAGGGCGAGCGCGGACCATGCAAGCACATCCTCGCCGCGCGCCTGTTCCGCGACGGCGATGCGGACCCGCCAGCACCGGCCGGGACGAGCGGCCGCCTGGATCGGTGAGCGCATGAACGAAAGGGACTTCGCCGCTCTCGTTGTCCGCCAGTCGCCCGCGGCGATCGTCGACGCCCTGCTCGCCTTGCCGTCGGAAGAGCGCCGGGTGCTGGCGCCGATCGCCGCCGACCTGTGGCAGGAGATCGATGGTGGACGGGTGATGAACGAATGGCTGGTACTGCTTCCCGGGGCGTCCACGACGCGCAGCGGCAACGTCGGACGCGGTTGGCGCGAGCAGCACGCCAAACTCTCACTGGCCGTCCTCGTGCTGTGCAACATCGACCGGGCCAAGCGCGTGCACTGGCTCGGTTCGCGCGCTGCGGACGCTCTGCTGCGGCGCGTGTTTGCGGCGCGCGACGCCGGCTGGCGCGAAGCCTGGCTGCGCCATCGCTTGCGCGGAGAGTTCCCGGGAGTTCATTGGAGTTTCGTGCGGGGCCTCGTGCGTGACGGACTGTGTCGCCGCCCGGATGAGGGCGACTCGCTGCGCGGCTACCTGCAGCTGATGGTCAGCGACCTCAATCCGGGCTGGTCACGGCCGGGCGTCGCGTACGTTCCGCTCAGCGCCCGGTTGTTGGCCGACCCCGGCCTGCTCGACGACGAAATCTGGCGACTCTTCGAAGTCGACACCCACCTTTACGACGACGCCTGGACGCGTCGGAATCCGCGTTGCCCCGCCGGCTACGAGGGCTGGAGCGACGCGCTGCTCAGGCTGGCTGGCGAAGGAAGCGTCGACCGCCGGCGCCTGCTCGACGCGACTCTCGCCGGCCTGTGGGCGAGCAGCAGCAACAGCGTTCTCGCCGGTCACCACCGGCTGCACTGCCGGCTGGCGCCGAGCGCCGACGAACTCGACGCGCGCGAGGGGGCTTACCGCGAGTTGCTCGGCCACCGCGCCGGCCCGGTCGTCGGTTTCGCACTCAGGCAACTCGCGCTCATCGCGCGGCGGCGGCCACTGGCCGCCGCGCCGACGCTGGCCGCGATGCCGCCGCTGTTCGCGCTGCCGGCCAAGACGCAGCCGCTGGCGGCGCTGAAACTCGTCGGTCGGCTACTGCAACGGGAAAAGCCGCAGGGCGAGCTTGCCGAGGCCGCTTGCGCCGTCCTGCTCGAGGCGTTGCGACATCCGGCGAGCGACGTGCAACAGACGGCGGCGCAGCTCCTCTGCGCCCATGCCGGCACCTGGAGCGACGAGCAGATCGCAGGGGTGCGCGCCGTCGAGCGGGAACTCACTCCGTCGGCACGCACCCTGCTCGCTGCGCTCGAGCGCGAACCGGCAGGTGTCCGGCCGGCGCCGTTGCCGTCGACCGATGCCGCGGCGGCTGGCGCAACGATGCCGGCAGAACGGCGATGGCGCGCGCGCGTGCAGGCTCTGCCCTCTCGCCTGCGCGCCGTCGGCGGCTTGGCCGGCGAAGTCGATTTCTCGCTGCCACCACCGCCCCTGGCGATCGCGCTGACCGATCTGCCGATCCTGAAGACCCTGCCACCGGTGTCGCCCATCGCCGGCATCGACGAACTGATCGACAGCGTCGCGCACGCCATCGAGGCGGTCGATTCCGCCACGGAAGTCGAGCGCATCGTCGACGGCATCGCGCGCCTGTTCGACGACCGGCCTGGCGACTTCGCCGCGCGCACGCAGGCGCTGGTCAAGCGGATGCACACGGGTGCGCTCGCCGACGCGCGCGGCCTCGTCCTGCCCGGGACACCCAACGGCCTGCGTGACCTGGTGCTGACCTGGCTCGAAGGTGGCCCGCGGCATACCAACTACCCGTACTGGCAGCAGGTACGCGGGCCGATGCGCTTCATGGACCGGCGCCTGCGCGAGCTTGCCCGCCATCTCGACCGGCACGGTGCGCTGCAGCCGCTGGCGACGCCGACCCATGCGCCGGGCTGGATCGCGCCGCACGTCTTCGTCGAGCGCCTCGCCCACTACGAGCGGGCCGCTCGGCGGCCGCTTGCCAGCGACCTCCTGCAGGCCCTGCTGCGGCTGGCGCCCGACGGTCGTGGCGAGGCGCTGGCGTTGGCCGGTGCGCTGCGCGGCGAATGGGCGCCAGCAGTTCGCTGGGCGCTCGGCGGCGGTTCCGCTCCGGACGTGCAGAGCAGAAGGCAGGCAGCCCTCTGGGTCGCCGCCGGTCGCGCGCGTGCACCGCACGCCGATCTCAGCGGCCCGCTGGCCGCGCTCGGCCTGCGCATCGACTGGCCGGATGTTCTGCAGCCGGCCAGCTATCAGTGGCGGGCCACGACGCGCACGCTCCACCGGCACGGTCGTGAAACGATCCATCCCTGCCTCGACCTGCAGGTCTCGCCGGCGCCTTGGCGAGCGCCACGCCTGCCGACACCGGCCTGGGGTGCGGCGGCGAGGGTTCGCGCCGGCGCCGCCTGGCTGATGCATCTCGCCGGCAGCCTGCGGCTGGTGGCCCCATCGCTGGCGCTGCGCACGCTCGCCCCGAGCCTCGCCGTGCCGACCTGCCTGGCGCACGAATCGGCGCCGCATCGGTCGCTGGCCGTCGGCTACTCGGCACCCTGGCTGATCGACTGGGCGCAGACTCTCTGGCCGCTCAACGGCGACGCGTTGCTGGCGCTCGGCGTGCGCCTGATGGTCGAGCGTATCGACCTCACGGCAAGCGCCGGCGAACCCCTGCATCCTTTCCTGACGCCGCTGTTTGCCGGCAACCGGCCGTGGTCCGAGCTGGGGGTGCTGGCGTTGTCGATTGCCCTCGCCAGTCGCGACGGCGACCTGCGGCGGCTGGCGACCGACCTGCTGATCGAAGGCATCGCCGACGGCCGCGCGCACCCCGACGAACTGGCCCGCGTACTGTGCCGTCTGGCCGCTGGCGGCTGGTTGAAGGCCAGCCGGTTGAGCGCAGCGCTGGGCGAAGCTGCGCTCGTTTCGCCACTGCATCAATGGACAGTCGCCGGCATCATCGAGGGTGCGCTCGAGGTCTTCCTGGCACAGAGCGGCAAGGCCAGCGTCGCCCTCGAGCTGCTGCACGAACTGCTGTTCGAGCTGGATGGCGGGCCTTCGGCCGTGACGCTGCAACGCCTGTCGGCAATCACCAGCGGCAAGGCGGGAATCGCTGCCGCCGCGATCCGCGTCCGCGCCGATCGCCCGGCGCGGCAGTGCCTGGCCGAAGCACTGCGTTCCGCCTGGGAAGTGCGCTTGTGCCGGGTCGAAGCCTGGGCGGCGGACGGCGAGCTGCCGGACGCGAAGCACCTGATCGCGGCTCCGTGACCGTTGCGCCGGGGACCACAGCCAGTTGATCGCCAGCGGAGCGGGAGCAAGGCCGACCGCGTTGCGCGGGTCGACGGAGCGGATCACCGCCTGCCGCTCGCCGGAGTCCGTCTGCAGGAGACTCGGCTCCAGCATCGCCCTTGCCCCGACGATCCTCGCGCTCGGCCGGAACGCAGCTGCATGCAGCGGTCCGGGGATTTCTGCTACCTTCTCGTTCCGGCAACCATCCACTGACTTCGGCATGGCGCGAACCGCGACCCGTCACCTGCTCCTCCTGCTCGCCACGGCCGCACTGGCGCTTGCGGGATGCGCCGGCTTCGAGCCGCAGCCCGGCCCCGGCCCGGAGCCATTGCCGGCCACCCGCTACCGGGCGCTGACGACGCCGATCATTGCCGTCGGCGACACGCAGGAGCACGAATCCACCGGTTACCCGCTGCACGACAACGACAGCGCCCTGGATGCCTACATCGAGGTCACCCAGCGCCCACCCGAGCAGGCGCTGTTCGGGCGCCGCCTGCTCGAGTGGGCGCTCGCCAGCCATCCCGACGAGCCCTTCATCCACCTCGGCGACGTCATGGACCTGTCGTGCCGCAGCGAGGCGGTACGCATCGGCCGCATCTTCCAGGCCAGCCAGAGCCCCGGCGCCATCCTCCCCGGCAACCATGACGGGCTGATGTTCGGCATCTTCGCGCACAACCTCTTCGCGCCGGGAACGACCACCCCGCACCGCTGGAACCAGGTCTGCCGGCGCGGTGCCGACGCCGACCGGAAGGAGTTCCGGAGCGAGAACGAAGCCCTGACCAAGCGCGGATTCATCGCGACCTACCTGAGCGACCAGATCAAGGCGCCGCAACCGAAGCCTGGCCTGGTCGCACCGCCCGTACAGGGACCACACATCGTCGAGTGGCGCAACCCCGACCCCGATGCCTTCCTCTCTGCAGCCCGCGGCGAACTGATCGACGGCCCGCTGCATGCCGATTCCTTCCTCGCCCAGCGACTCGTATTGCCGCGCGCCCCGGGTGCGACCCGGCGGACGATCGTCATCGCCCTCGATACCAACCAGAGCGGGCTCCTCGTCGGCATCTGGGACACGCTGATGGGGCGCAGCCCGGGCAGCATGGGGCACATCCATCCTGACCAGATACGGGCAGTCGAGCCCTGGGTCGACGAGTCCGTCGCGGCCGGCGACATCCTCATCTTCGCCGGTCATCACAACTGGCGTTCGCTCGGCCTGGGTTCCCGGACCATGATGCGCCAGCTCATGTCGCGCCTCGAGCAGCCTCTGGTCTACCTGTCGGCACATACCCACCGGGGATTCTGGGCCGTGCACCGTACGCTCGCTTCGCAGCCCCTGCTCGAACTCAACGTCAGCTCGCTCTCCGACTGGCCGATCGCCTACCGCCGGATCAGCTTCGCCTACGACGAGGAGGCGCGCCGGCTGCTCGTCCGCGGTGACCTGCTGCCCCGCGGCGAGAAGCCGAACACCAGCGACGCCGATCTCCTCGCCGCCTGGCGGCAACAGGCTTGCGAGCCGGCGCAGGTGCCGCTCAAGCGGCTCGACGACGAGGATGAGAAACTGGTACGGGCCCAGAAGTCGACGCGTGGCAACCTGATGGAATGGCTTCTGGCGGCGATCAGCCCGCTCTGCGAAAGCTGCGAGAAGCCGCTGTACCGGCACGCGCAGGCCTACCTCGACGAGATCCTCGAAATCGTCCTCGAGCTGGATGCCGACCTCGGGCGCGACGCCCACCGGCTGCACACCGTGAAGCTGCCGGCGTGGTGCGGCGAACGCGACTTCACAGCCTGCACCCGTGGCGTGATGGCCGAACACGCCGACAGTTTCGCAGCCCACGTCAAGCTGTTTCGCCGCAAGGCGGCGCTCGCCGCGCTCTTCAACGAGCACCTGGACGACCTCACCAGCCACCGCGCACGCGCCTACATGACCTGTCGCGCGGCGCTCGCCGCGAAGGACGACTTCGATGCCACGCCCGACGAGCGCAATGCCAACCGTGGCGAGCAGAAACGGAAGGCCGAGCAGTTCTTCCGCATCGAGACCAGTGTCGGGATGGATTGAGAGCGGAGCGGGCACCGCGCTGCGGGCGGCTGACACCACCCATCCTTGACCTTTGCCCACGTCACGGTAGGCTATCGTTCTCGCCACGCGAACCGGAGAGTGCCATCACCCGACCCGCGATCGATGCCCGCAGACAAGAGCGCCAGCGGGTCTGCCGCGGCCGGTGAACAGCGCAGGGGACCGCCATGTACCAGAAACTGACCCGCAGGGAGGCCAACCGCCTCGAGCAGCGGACGCTGCGCCTGTCCGTCTTCACCATCATCGGCCTCGCCATTGCCGGCATCGGTTACGGGCTCTACATCGGCTCCGAGGCGGTGATGCTCGACGGCTTCTACGCCCTGACCAGCGTGCTCGGCTCCGGGCTGTACCTGCTCGCTGCCCGGCTCGTCGAACGTCCGGCCGACCGTTACTTCCAGTATGGCTACGCCCACATCGAACCGCTGGTCAACAGCTTCAACAGCCTGATCCTGCTCGTCGTCTGCCTGTACGCCCTGGGCAACGGCCTGAAAGGTCTGCGCAGCGGCGGCAATCCGGTCGAAGCCCGCGAGGTCGTCGTGTACAGCCTGATCACCGCCGTTGTCTGCCTTCTGGTGTGGTGGTACGAACGGCGCGTCGCCACCCGCTGCGACTCGCAACTGGTCCGCAACGACGCGCGCGAGTGGATGATCGGTACGCTGTTCAGCGTCATCACACTGATTGGTTTCGCGATGGTCTGGGTTCTCCCCGAACCCATGCGGAGCTGGTGGGCGCGCTACGCCGACAGCGCCGTGCTGTCGCTGATGGCGCTGCTGCTCCTGCCAGTCCCGGCGAAGATCTTCTACGACAACATGCGCGAAGTCCTGCGCATGGCCAACCCGGACGACGAGGTGTCACGCCGCGTAAACGCCGTCATGCGCGACATCGCGGCCGAACACGACATCGCCGACTACAGCACGCATATCGCCAAGACCGGCCGCATCCACGTGATCGAGATCAACATCCTGGTCGGGGAGGATTTCGCTCTGCAGACGATTCCGCAGACCGACGCCCTGCGCGCGCGCATCTGGGATGCCATTGGCCTGCCGCTCGAACAGGCCTGGCTGGGCATCCTGTTCACCGCCGACCCGCGCTGGGGCTGACCCGGCCGGCGAGCAGGCGGGAGCATCGGCGCCCGCATGCAGAAGCGTTTGCCGACCCAGACGCCGCTCAACGCCGCGCGGGAAAGCCGCAATCGATCCGCCGTTCGGCGCCGTCGAGGCGGCAGCGGCTGACCGTCCTGCCGTCGGCGTCGAGCAGCGTGCCGCGCCAGGCCTGATCCTCACGTTCGAGCAACAGGAAGCTGTAGCGGTTGAGGACGATGCCGCTGCTCGCGGCGACGCCATCGTAAAGCCGCGCATCCGGCTCGGAGCGTTCCCTGCTGCCGGGAACGCCAGCTTCGTAGAGCGGCGACTGCGGATCGAATGCTTCGAGCTGCGTGCCGCTGCCGCCGACGATCACTTGCGCCGGTCGCCAGGTGGCGCCGGCAGCAGCAGTGAAGTTGATCGTCGCGAAGGCATGCTCGTGGCCGGCGAAGACGAACTGCAGATTCGCTGGCAGCCCGTCGCGGACGAAGGTCTGCAGCGCGTTCGGTTGCGCGTCGGCAGGCAGGAGCCCGTACCACAACGGCTTGTGGATCAGCAGCCAGAGCGGTCGATCAGCGGGCAGCGTCGCCAGCGTGCGCAGCGAGCGGCGAAAGATGGCGAGATCGTCGGCAGTCTGGGACAGTGGCAGGTAGTCGGCGAAGGCGGCGTTGTCGGCGACGACGAGCGTCAGCAGTTCGCCCAGGTCGACCCGGTACGCGTCGGCAGTCAGGTTGTTGCCGAGTGTCGACTGGCCGGCGGTCCTGTACGCCTGGTTGCCGCATTGCTGGTAGGGCAGCGGTGACAGGAAGCGCATCCATCCCTCGCCGCCGCGGTCGCAGTTCTCGTGGTTGCCGCGGACGAAGATCCACGGCGCTGCCGCCAGCAGAGGCGTTGCCGGCGCGAAGAAGTCGGTGCGCCAGCCGGGCCAGCCGTAGCCGATGACGACGCCCCGCTCGCGCAGCGGCTGGCACTTCGCCGGATCGTCGCAGTACTCGCGATAGTGATAGTCGCCGACATGAATGACCAGGTCGGGCTGCGTTGCCGCTGCTGCGGCTGCAATCCGCGGCCACGGCCAGTCGCTCGCGCTGGCGCAGTCCTGGATCGGATCCGCCGGTCCGCTGGCTGGTACCTTGACGCGGCAGCCGGTGTCGCCGACGACGACGATGCGTCGCGGGTCGGATACAGGAATCGGCATGGCTTCATTGCCGATGCGCACCTCGCGTGCCCTTGCAGGCAGCGTTGCTTCGCAGGCGGTGACGGCGAAGTCCGGCCGGAAAGCCGGGTTGTCCGGTGTCGGTCGCCGCGTCTCGCTGGCTGTCGTCGCGCTGGCGCGGGGCTGCAGCGGCACGCGGACGCCGTCGACGATCGCGCTCGGGCAGTCGCTGCCGTCGGCGACGATGCTGCGCAGGCTGCTGCTGCCGCCCGGCCCGAGTTGCGTCCAGTGGTGGAGGGGGGCGTCTTCGCCGGCGGGCCGGGTGGCGCAGCCGGCAAGCAGGCAGAGTGCCGCCAGCAGCGTCGCGCTGTGGCAGCCGGCTGGATGGGTGGCATGCGGCCGTGGCAGGTTGCGGAATCTGGGCATGCTCGCTTCTCGCTGGCGATCGGTGGGAAGGATTGGTGGTGTCGGCGGTTGCCGTCATTCCAGGCAGGCGGCGATGGCGCGCAGGCCGGCGAGGCCGCCGGTAGCCAGCGCCACACCCTTTCCGGGTGGCAACTGCGGCTCGCTCGGGTTGATGCGGATCAGCTGGCCGCGGCTTCGCTCGCCGAGCATGCGTACCGTCGGGATGTTCGTGCCGGCGCCGATCTCGACCACCACCAGCCGGCGCACCTCGCGCAGCCAGGCGTGCAGGCGGGCTTCCTGCGCGTCGGTGCGTTCGGCCAGCCATCCCCAATCGCCGAACATGAGGATGTTTGGTCGCGCGATCGCCTGGCAGCGCGGACAGCGCGGGAACTCCGAGCTGAGCTGGCACCGCTCCTCGTCCACCAGCGGCCGGTAATCGTCGGCCGGCCAGATGCCGTCGTGACACGCGTCGAGGCACTGCAGGTGATGGATCGAACCGTGACACTCGACGATCCGTTCGGCGGCGAAGCCGGCCTTCTGGAACTGGCCGTCGACGTTGCTGGTGAACACGAAAACGCCCTGCGGCAGGCGTTCGCCGATCTGGCGCAGGATGCTGAAGCCGGCGTGCGGCACGGTGCGCCGGTAGAGATTCAGGCGATGGCCGTAGAACCCCCAGGCGAGTGCCGGCCGGGCGGCGAAGGCGGCCGGATTGGCGATCTGCTCGAAGCCGATGCGGGCACGGCCGAGCGCCGGGTAGACGCCCCAGAATCCCTGCGGCCCGCGGAAGTCGGGCAGACCCGAATCGACGCCGATGCCGGCGCCAGCGGTGACCAGCAGTCCGTCGGCCTGACGGATCAGTTCGGCGCAGGCGGCGGCAGCGGTTTCCATCTACAGCCCGCGCGCCCACGCCGGCCGCAACGGCGCCGCTGCCGGGTCGGCGATCGCCAGCCGTACCTGGTGCAGCAGGCGCGGTTTGTCGGCGTCGAGCGTGCCCTTCAGTGCCAGCCAGTTCGATGCGTGGTCGCTGCGGAACACCGTCCGCCGGAGCTCGAGTCGTTCGAGAAAACGCTCCATCTCGACGAACAGCTCGCGCTGGCTCAGCGGCCGCCACTCCGGAAAGGCGGCGCGGAAGCGCTCCTCGCCGAGTGGAAAGCTGACCACCAGCGTCGCCAGGTACTCCGGTTGCGTCGCGTTCGCCAGTCGCGCCGAGTTCTCGGCGTGGCGCAGCGAGAGCTGCGGCCCGGCGAGGCCGTTGAGGATCATCACCGAGCGCGTGATGCCCGCCTGCCCGAGCCGCTCGAGTGCGTCCACCGTCGAGGCGAAGGTCTCGCCCTTGTGCACGCGCTCGAGCACCTCGTCGTCACCCGATTCGGCGCCGACGTAGGCGATCGACAGCCCGGCGGCGGCGAGTTCACGCAACTCGTCGGTCGACTTGCGCCGCAGGTTGCGTGGCAGACAGTAGCTGGAGACGCGGCGGACCGCCGGCAGATGGCTGCGGATGGCCTCGAGGACGCGCAGCAGGCGGCGGGTCGGCAGCACCAGCGCATCGCCGTCGGCGAGGAAGACCCGCCGCACGCCATCGCCGAAGCGCTCGCCGGTCAGCCGGATGCTCTCGAGGACTTCTTCCTCGCTGCGGGCGCGAAACTTCTTCTGCGGCGCCGTATACATCTCGCAGAAGGTGCAATGGTTCCACGAACAGCCGTCGGTCACCGGCACGATCAGCGAGTCGGCCTCGCTCGGCGGTCGGAAGACGGGCTCGATGTAGCGGATCGGGATGGCTGGCAGCATGCTCGGCTGGTCCGGGAAACGCGGCAACAGGCGAATACTAGCGCGCTTTCGCCGCCTGGCGGGGTGTCGCAGCGGTCCGGCTCGACGGCCGGCCATAGCCGCTCGCCGCGCCGCCCGGCAGCGAACGCCGCATTTCAGTCGGCTGCCTGCGGCCTCGGCTTCGGCGCCGACTCGGGTCCTGCACGCACCAGCGCGTAGTCGGTGCTGCGAACGCCGCGCAGCAGCATGCCGGTCTCGTCAGAGGAGATGCCGAGCGCTTCGAGGCTCTCGGCGGCCAGGCGCAGGCTGGCCTCGAGCGTTTCCGGATAGGCCAGGGTCACTCCCGCCTGCAGCAGTGCGTCGCAGGTGCTCAGGTCGCGTGCGCGGGCGACGATCTTCGTCGCCGGCGCATGCGCGCGGATCAGCGTCGCGGCGCGCAGAGCCGTGTGCTGGTCGTCGATCGTCAGCACGAAGAGCTCGACCTGTTGCAACGAGGCGTTGGCCAGCAGTTCCGGATTGCCGACGTCACCGTAGAAGACGGGATGACCCTCAGCGCGCCACTTGGCGACGAGTTCGGCGTCGGCGTCGAAGGCGACGAAGGGGATGCCCAGCGAGGACATGATCGTTCCCACCGTGTGACCGACGCGGCCGTAGCCGGCGATGAGCACCCGCGGCGGCGACTCGCCCGCAGCAACGGCGTAGTCGGAGCGCGGATCGACGGCGGGCGCCCGGTCGTCCGACTGCCGCGCGAGGCGGTTGCCAACCTGGACCAGCACCGGCGTCAGCAGCATCGTCAGCGAGATGACCGCCACCGCCATGACGAACACCAGGTCGTCGATGACCCCGAGCGCCTTGGCGGCGCCGAAGACGACGAAGCCGAACTCGCCACCCTGGGCGAGCATGAAGGAGACTCGCACCGCGGTGCCGCGGCCGCTGCCGAAAACCCGGCACAGTCCGTAGAGCACGACCACCTTCAGACTGACGATCGCCAGCACGTGCAGGGCAAAGGTGAATGGGTGCCGCGCGAGCGCCGCGAGGTCGACCGACATGCCGACGGCGACGAAGAAGAGGCTCATCAGCAGCCCCTTGTGTGGTTCCAGCGTCGCCTCGATCTGCAGGCTGTAGCGCGATGTGGACAGCATCATGCCCATCAGGAAGGCGCCGAGCGCCATCGACATGCCCGCGGTGTCCATCGCCATCGCCGCCGCGAAGACTGCCGCCATGGCGGCGAGGAAGAACGCCTCGCGATTGTTCTGCCGTGCCAGCCGATCGAGCAACCGCGGCACCAGGTAGCGCCCGGCGAGGATCACCAGGACGACCATCGTCACGGCCACCGTGATCTGCTTCCACAGCGCCATCTCGCTGGGCAGAGGACCGCTGTCGGCGAGCACCGGTACCAGTGCCAGCAGCGGGACCACCGCCAGGTCCTGCATCAGCAGGATCGCGAAAGCGGTCTGTCCATGGCGGCTGGCGAGTTCGCCCTGATCGCGCAGCATCTGGATGACGAACGCGGTCGACGAGAGGGCGAAGCTGGCGCCGAGCAGCAGCGCCACTTGCCAACTCGGCATGAACTGCTTGAAGTACGCGGCGATCACCAGCGCCGAGACGACGATCTGCAGCGAGCCGAGGCCGAACAGAGTCCGCCGCAGGTCCCACAGCCGCCGTGGTTTCATCTCCAGGCCGATCAGGAAGAGCAGCAGGACCACCCCGAGTTCGGTGAAGTGGCGGACATCCTCCACCTCGGTGGTGACGAACGGACCCGGCGTGTGTGGCCCGACGATGACCCCGGTGACCAGCAGCCCGAGAATCGACCCCAGACCGAAATGCCGAAAGACGGCGACGGCGATCGAAGCCACTACCAGCAGCAGTACCGCGGAATAGACGAACGATTTCGGGTCCATGCTCAGCCTCCCATGTCGGTGTCCGCATACCCATGTTTCAGCCAATCGACCTTTGAAATCTGGCGAGGCACAGACTAGAATGATACGCTCGCATGCAGCGTCGCCAAGACGCAGTGCTTTGCCGATCTTCCTGCTTCGGCGGCAGCGTCGGATTACCGCTTGCCGAAACGCCTTCAGATCCAGTGAGGTGCCCGCATGAACAGATTGCCATCGTGTGCCAGGCGGAGCCCGGGCTTCACCTTGACCGAACTGGCGGTCGTCCTGGTCGTCGTTGCGCTCGTACTCGGTGGTCTCCTCTCACCGCTGGCGACGCAGATGGATGTCCGCATGACCGCCGAGACGCGCAAGGATCTGGCAGACATCAAGGAAGCGCTGCTCGGATTTGCCGTGATCAACGGGCGTTTCCCCTGTCCGGCGGATGCCACGATCGCCAGCGGGGTGGCCGGCGCCGGGCTGGAAGCGGCGCACGATGCGGGCGGCGACTGTCCGAACGGCTCCGGCGTCGTGCCCTGGGTGACCCTCGGCGTCCGCGAGACCGACGCCTGGGGGCAACGTTACTCCTACCGCGTGACGCCTGCCTTTGCCCAGCGCGTGTCGCCGCCACGAAATGCGGCCTTCGATCTGAGTACCCCCGGCACACTCGACGTTCGCTCCGCGGCGGTGGGCGGAACGATGGTGGCTGGCGGGCTGCCGGTCGTCTTCGTTTCGCACGGCGGCAATGGCCGCGGCGGGTACAACCGCGAGGGCGCGCAACTGCCGATCGGTGAGGTCCCGGACGAGATCGACAACCAATTGACGAATGCCGGTACGGCGATGGCGAACACCATTTTCGTCAGCCAGGCGCGGAACCCGGGGAGCGGTTTCGACGACGAGGTCGCCTGGGTCCCGCGCGCCATTCTCGTCAGCCGGATGATCGGCGTTGGCAAGCTGCCGTGAGCCGTCGTCGCGCCGCTCGGCGGCTGGCTTTGGCCGCAGGTGGTGGCCCCTTGGGCGAGCTTGCCTTGGTGCGTAGTGGGTAGTTGCGGGGCGCTGGCGGAACGTGGCGCCGTTTCCTCTTTCGCCCGGTTCGGTCCTCACTCGACGGGCGGTTGCGTCGCTTGCAGCGGCGAGCAGGCGCCGGCGTTCGGGCTCGGGTCGAGACGGCGATGACTGCCTACCGTGCCTTCATTGGTCGTTTGCGCAGCGCTGGCGTGCGCGCGGAAGACTCGGAAGGGCTGCGCCTGCAGAAATCGCTGCTCTTTTTTGCCACCGGCCTGATCTGTTTTGCCTCGGTTGCCTGGCTGTTGATCTACTGGCAACTGGGGCCGCGCTTCTCGTCCAACCTGCCCTTCGCGCTGCAACTCCTGCTGGTCGGCAACCTGTTGCTCTACCTCTGGACGCTGAACTTCAACTTTTTTCGCCAGGTTCAGCTCGCGCTCTTCCTCTTCATGCCCTTCGTCGCGCAATGGAGCATCGGCAGCTTCATCGACGCCAGCGGCATCAGCCTCTGGGCCCTGCTGGCGCCCATCGGCGCCGTGCTGTTCATCGGCCCGCGTGAGTCGGGAGCATGGTTCTTCGCCTATGTCTTTCTCACCGTTCTCTCGGGCGGATTCGACTTCTACCTCGCCGATTCGTTGCTGGCGCAGCCGCCGAAGGTGCCGTTGCGGACGATGGCATTCTTCTTCGCGCTCAACTTCATTGCCGTGTCGACGATCGTCTACCTCTTGCTGCGCTACGCCGACGGGGAAAAGCACGCGGCGCAGCAGCGCCTGCAGGAGGCGCACCGGCTGCTGCAGATCGAACAGGATCGCTCGGAGCGACTGTTGCTCAACATCCTGCCGGGCCCGATCGCCAAGCGCCTGAAAGAGAGCGACCAGACGATCGCCGACGGTTTTGCCGAAGTCTCGGTCATGTTCGCCGACATCGTGAACTTCACCCGCATCGCCGAAGGGCTGACCCCGCAACAGGTGTTCAGCATGCTCAACAAGATCTTCTCCTCCTTTGACGAGCTGGCGGAGAAGCACGCGCTCGAGAAGATCAAGACGATCGGCGATGCCTACATGGTCGCCGCCGGTCTGAACGATGCCTGCCGCAACCCGGCTGCGTCACTTGCCGACATGGCGCTGGAGATGTGTGCCCTGTTGCACCAGGACTTCAGTGTCAACGAAATGCGCCTCGAGCTGCGCATCGGCATCGGCACCGGGCCGGTGGTCGCAGGCGTCGTCGGCAAGAAGAAGTTCATCTACGATCTCTGGGGCGATACGGTGAACATCGCCAGCCGCGTCACCACCGAAGGGGTCCCCGGCATCGTCCAGGTCGATCAGCGGACCTACCGGCGGCTGTGCGACTGTTTCGACTTTCACGAGCCGCAGATGATCCAGGTGAAGGGGAAGGGCAGCATGATCGTCTATCGCCTGATCGGTCGCCGCGTGCCGCTGCCGGCCAGCGCCTAACCGGCAGCGGCAGCCGCTTCGTTACCGGGCTCGCAACGGCGCAACTCGAAGCAGACCTGGCCCGGCAGGTTGCTCGTCAGAAGCAGGCGGTAGCCGTTGCTGACGGCCTGGCGCGCGGCGTGGTAGAGGCCGATGCCGAGCCCGCTCTCGGAGGCGACCGGCGCCTGCAGGAGATCGCCGACAATCGTGTCGCTGACCGCACTGCCGTCGTCGCAGACGCGCAGCACGGAAGCGTCTGCGGCGAGGGTGACGCAGATTTGCAACGCGCTCTCCACCTGTTTCTTGAGCAGGGCGTTCTGCAGCAGGTTGTCAGCCACGCTGTCGAAGAGGGTCGTCGGCAGCATCGCCTGTGGGTCGATCTCATCGGCGACGAAGCGGATCGGCGAGCCGGCATGGCGTTGCTGCTGGATGCGCCACCACATTTCGGCGGGCAGCATGCCGCCGATCTCGCTCTGCGGCTTTTGCAGCTTGGCCAGGGTCTGCCGCAGCCGCTGGCTGATCTGTGGCAACTGGCGCTGCAGCAGTTGCTCGAGGCGCTCGCCGTCCTGTCCCTGCGCGGTCTGCGCCAGATAGCAGAGACCGTCGATCGACTGCAGCAGGTTCTTGACGTCGTGCGTCAGGCGGGCGCCGGTTTCGTGGATCGCCCGCAGATAGCCCACCTGCTGCAGTTCGCGTGCCCGCAGCTTGGCGACGTAGTGTTCGTTGGCCAATTGCGCCAGCAGGTGGAAGTGCCAGACGAGCGCCGGGCTGAGCTTGTGACGGGTGTACAGCGTGAGCCGCAGCGGTTGCCCGGGAAACTCCTGCCGATGGCCCGATTCGCCGCCGAAGGAACCCTTTCGTCCGCCGGCCGACCAGTGGCCGCCGTCCACCCAGGGCAGGTCGAGCATCTCGGCGAGCGCTTGCGAGAGAAATTTCTCCGGCTCGTTCTCGTCACTGGCCAGTGTCGTCAGGCGATGCAGCCAGCGCTCGAAGGGCAGGCCGATGCTGAGCAGGTAGCGCGAGAAGAAGACGTCGATGCCGGTGTAGCCGGGCCGGGTGTTCCACGTCCAGCCGATCAGCAGCAGCAGGGCGGCGATCGACACCAGCGTGTTGATCACCGCCTCGAAGTAGCCGGCCTGCCGCAGGAGCATGAAGGCCAGGCTGCCGAGGACGAGGACGGCGATCAGCAGGAAGATGAACAGGCTGTAGAAGAGATCGACCATCGCGCCGCCGGGGCGGTCGCTTTCCGGCGAGAGCGGCAGCAGCGTCATGGCCAGCAGGAACAGCGGCATTCCCCAGGCGAATTCGCGGTCGAGTGCCGGGCCGTTGAGCAGCGCCCGCGGGACGACCTGCGGCACGAGCCAGAACAGCAGCGCCGCCAACAGGTAGGCAAAGGCGACGAGATAGAAGATGCGCGTCGGCCGGTGATCGATGAACATCACGCGTCCGCCGACCAGGGCGGCGAGGATCACGACCCAGACGATCAATAGCCACCAGCCGTACCAGATGGCGCCACAGGCGAGCAGCAGCGTGATCACCGCCAGGCCGCTGAGATCGACCTTGCGTTCGGCGTAGATGAACGGCTGCCAGAGGATGAACAGGCCGACATTGACCAGCCAGCAGAGCAGACCGGTCATCGAACCAGCGCCTGCGACCAGAGCCAGGTGCAGGAAGACGAGCAGTGAGATCAGCAGCCAGCGCTGGCGTTGGCGCAGCGCCGTGCCGATGCGCTGCAGCGGCCTCACGCGTCGCTCCACAGCGGCGCGCTGACCAGCCACGGCTGAGCGTGGCGGCTGGTGGCCCGGTCTTGCCTGCTGAGCGCAGCACCTGTCCGCCCGAGTCTCGACAGGAGTGTCGAAAATCCGACAGATTGCAGCTTCCCGGGTGCCAGATCGGCTTCAAATGCCTGGCACGGAAAATGCTTGTAACCTCTGGCACCGGACATGGACAGGAGGAAGAAATGAACCAAATGAAGCAGCAGCAGTCGGGATTCACCTTGGTCGAGATTGCCATTGTACTCGTCATCATCGGGCTCCTGCTGGGCGGGGTGCTGAAGGGTCAGGAACTGATCAACAGCGCCAAGGTGAAGAACATGATCGGCGATTTCCGCAGCGTTTCGAGCCTGGTCTATGCCTACCAGGACCGCTTCAAGGCTTTCCCTGGCGACCAGAACCAGAACCAGCTGAACGACGCCTTCGGCAACGCGGTCTCTGCTGCCTGCGCGCCGGCCGCCGCCAACCAGTGTGCGCAGAACAACGGCCGCATCGACGGCTCCTGGCAGGCCGGCAACGCCGACGGCTCGGGCGTGCTGACCGATGAAAGCTCGCTTTTCTGGCAGCATGTGCGGCAGGCCAACCTGACGACCGGCCCGACGCTGCTTGCCAACACCGCCTATCGGCCGCGCAACGCCGATGGCGGCTTGATCGGCGTCGAGATGGCGGGCGGTCTGGCACCTTTCATCGCCGGCATGCGCGGCTCTTTCTTCGTCTGCTCGGACGGTATTCTCGGGCGCTACGTCCGGCAGATCGACACGACGATGGATGACGGCAATACCGCCGGCGGTTCGGTACAGGCGGTGCCAACCGGTTCAGCCCGCGGTGCGGCCGCGACCGCCACCAACGCCATCGTCGACGGCAACCAGTACATCGTCTGCGCCGCCTACTGAGCGAGCGGTACTGGCGATCGCGCCGTCCTGAGCGTGCGGCGGCCGCGCCGCCGCCCGGAGCGGCAGGCGGCGACGCGGCTTCAGCCCAGCAGGAGCCGCTGCTCGGCGGCGGCCAGCGCGCCGGGTGAACCCAGCAGGACGACGACGTCGCCGTTGCGAAAGCGCGTCTCGGCTGCCGGTTCGAGGGCGCGGATGTTGCGCCGGCGTACCGCCGTGACCTCGACGCCGAGCGCCTGCAGAGCCAGTTCGCCGAGCGTTCGCCCGATCGCATGCGCGCCGTCGGCGAGCAGGATCGAGTGCAGGCGCGGCTCGTCGCTGCCGCCACCTTCGGCCGCGAGTTCGTCCTCGCCGCGGAAGAAGCCGCGCAGCGTCCGGTAGCCGGCCGCCCGCGTCTGTCGGAAGCGCTCGAAGACCTCGCTCATCGGCACTCCGACGTGGCGCAGCGCATGCGCCGCCAGCACCATGCTGGCCTCGAGGGTTTCCGGCACGACTTCGGCCGCGCCGGCCTGCCGCAGGGCGACGATGTCCCGTTCGTCGAGCGTTCGCGCGACCGCCGGCAGTTGCGGCGCCAGGCTGCGCACCTGCTCGAGGACACGTGTCGCGGCACGCGTATCGGCAAAGGCGATGATCAGTACGCTGGCGCGGGTGACGCCGGCAGCGAGCAGGGTTTCACGCCGCGTCGCGTCGCCGTAGATGACGTTCTCGCCGGCAGCCGCCGCTTCGCGGATCAATTCGGGGTCGAGCTCGAGCGCGACGTAGCTGACCGACTCCTGCTCCATGAAGCGCGCCAGGTGCTGGCCGCTGCGGCCGTAGCCGCAGATCACCACATGCCGCTCGGTGTTCATCGTCTGCGCCGCCAGGCTGGTGAGCTGCATCGAGCGCAGCAGCCACTCGCTGGCGGCGAAGCGCAGGACGATGCGGTTGCTGTACTCGACCAGCACCGGTGCCAGCAGCAGCGAGAGGACCAGCGCCGCGAGCACCGACTGCAGCGCCAGCGGCGGCACCAGATGCAGCGGCCCGATCTGCGCCAGCAGGACGAAGCCGAACTCGCCACCGGCGCAGAGCCAGAGACCGGTGCGCATGGCGTTGCCGGGAGTCGCCCCGAACAGCCGCGACAGCCCGCAAATCAGGGTGAACTTGAGCAGCAGCAGCAGCGCCAGCACGCCCAGCACCAGTGGGGCGTTGGCCAGCACCAGCGGCGCGTCGAGCAGCATGCCGATGGTGATGAAGAACAGTCCCATGAGGACGTCGCGGAACGGCTTGATGTCTTCCTCGACGTGGTGCCGGTATTGCGTTTCCGAGATCAGCATGCCGGCGACGAAGGCGCCGAGCGCCAGCGACAGGCCTGCGAGTTCGGTCAGCCAGGCGAGACCGAGCGTCACCAGCAGGATGTTGAGCATGAACAGCTCGGCCGACTTGCCGCGCGCGACGATGAAGAACCAGCGGTTCATCAGGCGCTGCCCGAGGAAAAGCACGAGCGACAGGACGACGGCGGCCTTCAGGGCGGCGAGGCCGATCATCGTCGCCATCCGCTCGGGCGATTCGGAGAAGGAAGGGATCAGGATCAGCAGCGGTACCACCGCCAGGTCCTGGAACAGGAGGACGCCCATGACCTCGCGCCCATGCGGCGAGTCAAGCTCCAGGCGCTCGCTGAGCAGCTTCGTCAGCACGGCGGTCGACGACATGGCGAGCGCGCCGCCGAGCGCGACACCGGCCTGCCAGCCGAGCCCGATGGCGGCGACGATGGCGACCACCACCGCCAGCGTCAGCAGGACCTGCAGCAGGCCGAGGCCGAAGACGATGCGCTTCATCGCATGCAGCTTCGGCAGCGAGAACTCGAGGCCGATCGAGAACATCAGGAAGACGACGCCGAACTCGGCCAGGTGCTGCGCGCCGGCGAAGCCGCCGACGAGGTCGAGTGCGTGCGGGCCGATCAGCGCGCCGACCAGCAGGTAGCCCAGCACCGGCGGCAGCTCGAGCGCCCGAAAGGCGATCACCGAGACCACCGAGGCCGCGAGCAGCATGAGAATCGTGGGCAGCGTTTCCATTTTCCGGGACGGTTCTGGGCGCGAGCTGGGGGACGGTGGTCGGCGGCCGCAGCGCAGTGAGCGGCCGATGCCCTTCTGTTATACTCGCGGCATGATAACCGCTGCCACCCCATGAGCCAAACACGGCCATCCGCGAACGCGCTCGACCTGGCCCGGCAGGTGATGCGCATCGAAGCCGACGCAGTACTGGGACTGGCCGCGCGCATCGGTGACGAGTTCCTGCAGGCGCTGCGGCTGATCCTCAACTGTCCGGGCCGGGTCATCGTCAGTGGCATGGGCAAGTCCGGGCATGTCGGACGCAAGATCGCGTCGACCTTCGCCAGCACCGGTACCCCGGCGTACTTCGTCCATCCCGCCGAGGCCAGTCATGGCGATCTCGGGATGATCACCCGCGACGACGTGCTGATCGCCATCTCCAACTCGGGGGAAAGCGGCGAACTGCTGACCATCGTGCCGATCATCAAGCGGCAGGGCGCGCGGCTGATCAGCATGACCGGCAATCCACAGTCGTCGTTGGCCGTCGAGGCGGACGTACACCTCGATGCCGCGGTGGCGCAGGAGGCCTGCCCGCTCAACCTGGCGCCGACCGCCAGCACGACGGCAGCGCTGGCGCTCGGTGACGCGCTGGCGGTGGCGCTGCTCGACTCGCGTGGCTTTGGCGCCGAAGACTTTGCCCGCTCGCATCCCGGCGGATCGCTCGGCCGGCGCTTGCTGACGCACGTGCGCGATGTCATGCACAGCGGCCCGGACCTGCCCGAGGTGTCGCCGGCAACCAGCCTGCACGACGCGATTCTCGAGATCACTCGTGGTGGCATCGGCATGACCGCCGTCGTCGATCCATTGCGGCGAGTGATCGGTATCGTCACCGATGGCGATCTGCGACGGGCCTTCGCGCGCAGCCCCGACCTGCGGACGCTGTCCGCGGCCGACATCATGGGGCGCAATCCGCGCTCGATCGCCGCCGATCGCCTCGCCGTCGAAGCCGTGGCGATGATGGAAGAGCACAAGATCAACCAGTTGCCGGTCGTCGACGCGAGCGGCATCCTGATCGGCGCGCTGAACATGCACGATCTCTTTCGTGCCAAGGTGATCTGATGGATGCATCGCACAACGAGGCGACGGCGCGTGCACGCCGCCTGCGACTGATGGCTTTCGACGTCGATGGCGTGCTCAGCGATGGCTCGCTGTATCTTGCTGATGACGGAGTCGAGATCAAGGCTTTCAACACCCTTGACGGTTTCGGTCTGAAGCTGCTCGCCGAGGCCGGCATCACCGTCGCGATCATCACCGGCAGGCGTGCCCGCTGTGTCGAGTTGCGGGCGCAGAACCTGGGTATCGTGCATCTCCACCAAGGGGTCGACGACAAGCTCGCGCAGATGCAGCGACTGCTCGCCGAGTTGGGGCTCGACCGCGACCAGGCGGGCTACATGGGCGACGATCTGCCCGATCTGCCGCTCATGCGCGCCTGCGGCTTCTCGGCGACACCGCAGGATGCGCATCCGCTGGTGCGCGAGCATGCCTGGCTGATCACCGGGCGGAGTGGCGGCCGCGGCGCGGTGCGCGAGGCCTGCGAGTTCATCCTCGAGGCGCAGGGCCGTTTGCAGGAACTCTTCGCCCCCTACCTGGCGGCGGACCGGTGATCAAGAAGTGGAGCAGCGCAGTACTGCCGCTGAGCATCATGCTGGTGCTGGTGGCGCTGAGCGCCTGGTTGCGCTACGCGACCGAGTTGCCTGACGCGACGCGCGACGGCCGCAACCGTCACGACCCGGACGCCATTCTCAACGACGTCCGCGGGCATCGACTCGACGCTGCCGGCGTGCTGCTCTACAGAATAGAGGCGCTGGAGGTACGGCACTACCCGGACGACGAGACGAGCGAATTCACACAGCCAAGACTGGCCTTCGTTTCGCCCGCGAAGCCGACCGTCACCATCCGCGCCGACGAAGGGCGGGCGACGGAAAAGGCGAAGAAGGTCGATCTCCGCGGAAAGGTCGAGATCCGCCGCGCCGCCAGCGGCCGGCAGGCCGCATTGCTCGCCGAGACGCCCGAACTCACCGTGCTGACCGATGAGAAGCGCGCCTTCACCAGTAGCAAGGTGCTGATCACCCAGGGGCCGTCCTGGTTGCAGGGGGTCGGCATGCGGGTGGACCACGCCCTGCAGACCTACGTTCTCGAATCCGACGTGCGCGGCGAGATCGAGAGTCCATTCGCCAGGAAGAAGAAACCGAAGACATGAACAGGATGATTTGCAGCAGCTGTCTGAGCGGCGTACTGCTTGCCCTTTGCCTGCCGGTGCAAGCCGAACGGGCCGACCGCGAGAAACCGATCCATCTTGAAGCGGACCGCCTCAGCCTCGACGATCTGAACAAGGTGCAGACCCTGGAGGGCAATGCGGTACTGATCCAGGGAACGACCGAGTTGCGGACCGCCCGCCTGGTCGTCACGCAGGATGCCGATGGTTTCCAGAAGGCCGTCGCCAGCGGCGGCGCGAATGGCCTCGCGCGCTTCAGGCAGAAGCGGGACGGCGTGGACGAGTATGTCGAAGGCGAGGCCGAGCGGATCGAATACGACGCGCGCAGCGACACGACGCAGTTCTTCAATCGCGCCTGGGTGCGCAGCGGCCAGGACGAGGTGCGGGGGCGTTACATCTCCTATGACGCGATCAACGAGAAATTCCTCGTGACCACCGCTGGCGGCACGACGAAGAACGCCACCGGCGAGGGACAGGCGCGCGTGCGGGCGATCATCCAGCCGAAGGCCAAGGGCGACGGTGCTGCCGAGACGAAGAAGGAGCCCCTGAATCTCAAACCGTCGGCCAGGGTCGCGCCGCGCACCGACTGAACTGCCGAGAAGACCTTCGCCGCGCCGCGCCTGCGGTCGCGAGTCGCGCCGGCAGGCTGCCCGTTCCCTCTCCACAGCTTCCGGCTTGTCCCGTCGTGCCGCGGGGCAGCATTTTTCCTGTCCCGGACCGATTGCGCTTCTGGATGAATAATCACAATGAAATCCGGGTAATAGAGATTGGTGCGTTGCAACAAAAAACTGTTGACAAGCGGCGAGCGAGCTCTATAATGCGGCCTATGGTGCAGTGCAGCAAAACACCGGGAGGCTGTGAAGCCAAGCGGTCGGTGCCTGGATCATTGCACGTGTTGTGTTGTACCCACACTTTCTTGAGGAGATCGCCATGTTCAATACCCCCGAACAATTCGCCGCCGCCAACAAGGCTTCCGTTGATGCGATGCTGACCCTTGCCAACACCGCGCTGGCCAGTGCCGAGCGGATCGCTGCGCTCAACCTGAACACCGCCCGTTCGATGCTGGAAGACGGCGTTGCCAATGCCAAGGCGATGCTGGGCGCCAAGGACGCACAGGAGTTCTTTGCCCTGCAGGCATCGCTGGCCCAGCCCGGCCTGGAAAAGGCCGTCGCCTACACGCGCAGCGTCTATGAAATCTCGGCGCAGTCGAAGGAAGAGATCAGCAAGCTGCTCGAAGCACAGTTCAACGACTTCCAGAAGCAGATGCTCGCGCTGCTCGAGAAGGCCACCAAGAACTCGCCTCCGGGCTCCGAAGTCGCCGTCAATGCCGTCAAGTCGGCCGTCGCTGCCGCCACCTCGGCCTTCGACAGCATGAACAAGGCTGCCAAGCAGGTCGCCGACATCGCCGAGGCCAATGTCGCTGCCGCGACCAACGCGACGGTCAAGGCGGTCGGCGCCACCGCCGCGGCGACGAAGAAGTAGGAGTCGGCGAACACGGCCTCCGGCACCTGCGTTGTGACTGAACGCTGAGCGAAGGACCCTCGGGATCGTCCGGGGGTCTCTTCGCTGGCCTCGCGCAACTGGCGCCCATACCCGGCCTGATCCGCCAACCAGGAACTTTCCGGCGTGCCCCTCCTGCCGCACGCCCACTGCACCCTTACCACAACGGAGGTAGCAATGAGCACTATCGATCTGGAAAAACTCGCCGAGAGCCAGAAAGCCAACGCACAGGTCATGATGACCCTGGTTCGCACCGCCTTTCAGGGCCTCGAGCAACTCTCCGCCCTCAACCTCGCCGCCAGCCGCGAGCTCTTCAACAGCAGCGCCAACGGCGCGCAGCAGCTCCTCGGCGTCAAGGATCCGCAGCAACTCGGCGAGATCGCCGGTGCGATCGCCCGCCCGAACGTCGACAAGCTGATGGAGTATGCGCGCAACCTGTATGACCTGTCGGCCAACATGCAGCGCGAGATCACCTCGGTGATGGAAGAGCAGTACAACAACGTCCGCCACAATGCGAGCGGCCTGATCGGGCAGACCGGTCTCGGGTCGCCGGTTGCCGGCGACGTCTTCGGCTCGGCGATGAAGCAGATGGTCAACGTCACCACCACCGCCTTCGAAAACATCTCGCAGATGGCGAAGCAGATGACCGACATCGTCGACACGAACGTCAAGGCGGCGAACAGCGCCACCGCCCAGGCCGCGGCTGCCCTCGTGCCGAAGAAGTAGGCTGTCGCCGGGGAGCCCGCACTCCCCGCCAGCAGACCCCGGCCACGGCCGGGGTTTTTTTTCAGTGCGGCCCGGTCAGGGTCGCCACTGCCAGTTGATGCCGCGCCGCTCGATTTCCTGGCGAATCGCCGTCATCGCCTGGTCGACCAGTTCCGGCTCGCCCTCGACGCCGAGTTCGAGATAGCGGCGTTGTCCATCCTCGGCCATCGACGGCAGGCTGAACAGCCGCAGGCGCGGGAAGTCGGCGACGATCCGCTCCATCAGGTCGAGCAGTGCGCTCTCGTAGGCGTTGCTGCCGGCGAGCAGGAAAGCCTTGTCCACGCTTTGCTGCCGTCGGAAGAGATCAGCATAGAAGGTATCGAGTGCCCATTCGGCCATCGGGTGCGCCATCTGCGGGAAGCCGGGCAGAAAGTGGTGGTCGCGCACGCGGAAGCCGGGGATGCGGTTGAACGGGTTGGGGACGA